>Ga0182017_10000596_pt1 | contig 28665 bp, 20 predicted proteins | sample 712E3DmetaG_FD_120492 | JGI IMG/M metagenome (GOLD analysis project Ga0182017, IMG submission 120492) | Permafrost microbial communities from Stordalen Mire, Sweden - 712E3D metaG | ecosystem: Environmental > Terrestrial > Soil > Wetlands > Permafrost | place: Sweden: Stordalen | collected... | reverse complement strand
GTCGTAAGCCGTAAGCATGGCAACGTAGCTGGGAGTATCGTCGGTGGCGTCACACAGCAGAAAGTCAAGCCTGCCGTCCCCGTTCAGATCGCCCGCCCGCATCCTGGGGCCTGGACCTGCGGCGCTGATGTCGAAAGTCTTTATCAAGACTGCGTCGGCGGTGGCCTGGGCAGACGCCCAGCGCGGTATCGCCAACATCAAGACCAGTGACAACAAGCCAATCCGTGGTTTTCGGACGAATTGAATCATAACGGTCCCCCTTTTGAGGTGCGCAGAGCACCAGGATATTCCTGGAGCCAATACTATGGCAGTGCCTTGTTCCATGACAAGGGCTCAGGAATCTTGATGTCGCAGCAAGGCAGCGCGGGAGAGCTGCCGAAGTCGTATTGTGAATTGCGTCAGAAGCCGCCCGCGGAGCGCGATGGGGTCTGCCCATCAGGCAGACCCGAGCGCCCCGGCCTCAGTTGCGCCGTCCACATCCGGACTGGCCAGGGAAGTTCACAGGCTCATCGCCAGCGCCCGCTGCTTTGCCCCTGCAGCACGTGCCTCGGCCGCGGCTACGACCACGACCGCCATTCATCGGCTGGCCGGGCGAGCGCCTTCGCCTTAGGCAACGGCTTTCTACCAGGCGCCCGCGGCGTCGCTGCGCTTGCCACCGGACTAGGCTTGCGGCAAACCGGACTTGAATGATCGCCATGCGCTCGGCTAATCTCCCGAGATGTTGCCCGACGGCCCCCTGCGTGAAACCCTCACCTTCGATGACGTGCTGCTGGTTCCCGCGGAGAGCGATGTCCTGCCCAAGGATGTCGATGTCCGCACCGAACTGACGCCCAGCATTCTCTTGGCCAACCCGATCATCTCGGCGGCCATGGACACCGTGACCGAGGCGCGCACCGCCATCAGCATGGCGCGTGACGGGGGCCTGGGCGTCATTCACAAGAATATGGGCGTCGACGAACAGGCGCTGGAAGTCAGCAAGGTGAAGAAGGCTGAGACCGGGGTGGTGCTGGATCCGGTCACCATCGGCCCTGATCAGAAGCTCTTTGCGGCGCTCGAGCTGATGAAACGCTACGAGATTTCAGGCCTGCCGGTGGTGGCCGAGGATGGTCGTTTGGTGGGCATATTAACCAATCGTGACGTGCGCTTTGAACGGCACCTGGACCAGCCAGTGCGGAATCTCATGACCACCAAGCTCATCACCACACGCGAGGGGCTGAGCCTGGAGCATTCCAAGGAGTTGCTGCACAAGAATCGTATCGAGAAACTGCTGGTGGTGGACGAGGCGGGCCGGCTGCGCGGGCTCATCACCATCAAGGACATCGAGAAGGCTCAGCAGCATCCGGACGCGGTCAAGGATGACCTGGGCCGCTTGCGCGTGGGTGCTGCGGTGGGCACCGGGTCTGACCGGGCCGCGCGCGCCGCCGCCTTGCTGCAAGCGGGTGCTGACGTGATCTGCATCGACACCGCGCATGGCCACTCCCGCTCCGTGCTGGAAGCGGTGGCCGACATTCGCAAGAGCTTCCCCAAGGCGCAGATTCTTGCTGGCAACGTGGCGACCGCCGAGGGCGCGTTGGCCTTGGCCAAGGCGGGCGCCAATGCGGTCAAGGTGGGTATCGGCGCGGGTTCGATCTGCACCACACGCGTGATCGCCGGAATCGGTGTTCCCCAGATAACCGCGGTGACCGATGCCGCGCACGCGTTGGCCAAACTCGACGTGCGAATCGTTTCCGATGGCGGCGTGAAGTATTCGGGCGACGTCACCAAGGCCATCGCGGCCGGCGCCCACACGGTGATGATCGGCAGCTTGTTCGCGGGCACCGACGAGGCGCCGGGCGAAATCATTCTTTACCAAGGCCGCAGCTATAAAGTGTACCGGGGCATGGGGTCGGTGGGCGCCATGCGCGTAGGAAGCAAGGACCGCTATTTCCAGTCCGACGTCACTGCCGACGCCAAGTTGGTGCCAGAGGGCATCGAGGGACGGGTGCCTTACCGAGGAAGTCTCTCGCAATCGATGTACCAGCTCATCGGTGGTCTGCGTTCAGGCATGGGCTACTGCGGTTGCCGCAACATTGCCGAGCTGCACAGCAAGGCGCGCTTCATCAAGATTACCCAGATGGGCCTGCGCGAATCGCACGTCCACGATGTGATCATTACAAAAGAGGCTCCGAATTACAGAGTGGAACAGTAGACTGCAGGCGCCGATGTCTGCCAACAAGCAACTCGTTCTCATCCTCGACTTTGGTTCGCAGTACACGCAGCTCATCGCGCGGCGGGTTCGTGAACAGAAGGTGTACTCGGAGATCCATCCCTTTAACCTATCGCTCGACAAGATTCGCGCCATGCGCCCAGCAGGCATCATCCTTTCGGGTGGGCCGTCGTCGGTATACGACCAGGGTGCCCCGCGAGTGAACGTCGAATTGTTCTCGCTGGGCGTGCCCATCCTCGGCATCTGCTACGGTGTGCAACTCTCCAGCCTGCTCCTCGGTGGCAAGGTCGAACCGGCGGACAACCGCGAGTACGGTCGCGCCTCGGTCAAATTGGAGACCGCGTCTGATCTGTTCGCCGGCTTCCAAGTGGGTGAGGAGATCGCGGTGTGGATGAGCCATGGCGACCGGGTGGAGTCGCTGCCCGCCGATTTTCGTCGCGTCGGCGTGAGTGACAACTGCCCCTTCGCAGCCGTGGAATCCGTCAAACACAAGTTCTGGGGCGTGCAGTTCCATCCCGAGGTTGCCCACACCCCGCGCGGCAGCGAAATCCTGGGCAACTTTCTCTTCCGTGTCTGCCGTTGCGAGCCCACCTGGACCATGGCGAATTTTGTCGACGAGGCCATCCAGAGGGTCAAGCAACAGATCGGCCAGGGCCGCGTGATTTGCGGCCTTTCGGGTGGCGTGGATTCGTCGGTGGCAGCCTCGCTGGTTCATCGTGCGGTGGGCGACCGGCTGACCTGCATTTTTGTGGACAATGGCCTGCTGCGGGTGCGCGAGTCGGCCCAGGTCGAGGGGGTGTTTCGCGGCGTCTTCCGGATGAATCTGGTGGTGGTCGAGGCGGCTGAGCGCTTTCTCGCGAAGTTGGCCGGCGTGGAAGAACCCGAGGAGAAACGCAAGATCATCGGCCGCGAGTTCATCGCCGTGTTCGAGGAAGAGGCGCGCAAGGCGGGCAAGGCTGATTTCCTGGTGCAGGGAACCCTTTATCCCGACGTCATCGAATCCGTGTCGCACAAAGGACCGTCGGCCACCATCAAGTCCCATCACAACGTGGGCGGGTTGCCCGAGAAGATGAACCTGAAGCTGGTGGAACCTCTGCGCGAGCTGTTCAAGGACGAGGTGCGCGCGTTAGGAGAAGAACTCAATCTTCCGCACGACCTGCTCTGGCGCCAACCCTTTCCCGGGCCGGGGCTGGCCGTGCGCATCCTGGGGCCGGTCAGCAAGGAACGCTGCGATCTCCTCCGCCAAGCTGACTGCATCATCGACGAAGAGATCCGCGCGGCCGGCCTGTACGAGAGTATCTGGCAATCGTTCGGGGTGCTCCTCCCGGTGCGCAGCGTGGGCGTGATGGGCGACGAGCGCACCTACGCCAACGTGCTCGCCCTGCGCGCTGTGCATTCCCGGGACGGCATGACGGCCGACTGGGTGCCCCTGTCACACGACCTGCTAGCCACCATTTCGTCGCGCATCGTGAATGAGGTGCGCGGAATCAACCGCGTGGTGTACGACATCTCGTCCAAACCGCCGGCCACCATAGAATGGGAATAGGACGTCCCGTCGCGGTCGTGGTCGTGGTCGTGGCCGTGGCCGGTCTGGCCCCCGCGCACGCCGAAACGCTGGCTTCGCTGGTTCGCCCGCTGGCCGGAGCCGAGGTGGATTGGTCGGTTGGTACGGTCACAGCCAGCGCAGGCGCAGCAGCCGACATGCGCATGCCCTCGCCGGATGCGGCTCGGCCAGGGGCGGAACGTCGTGCGCGTGCGGCGGCGATCGAGAAACTGCGAGCTGCCCTGCGTGCGCTGCCCTTGCGAGGCAACGAAAGGCTGAGTGAGAAACAAGTCGCCACGGCGTTAGGCCATGCGAACACGGCGCGGAGCGAATACCAGTCGAATGGGGGAGTGGTGTTGTGGGTCGGGGTGCGGTTCGAGCAGTTGCTGGGAAGTGCTTCGGTCACGACCACGGCCACGACCACGGCCACGGCCACGACCACGGCCACGGAGCCGGTTGCTCTTGCGGTTGCTGCGATGCCTTTGGAGTTGGCTCCCTGGATGGTAGCCGGCGGAAAGGAGATCGTTCTGGGACGCGTGCGCTATCACCATGGACCGCCGCCCGCAGGTGCGATCAGCGCACGCCGTGACGACAAGGGGCGGCTGGTACTTCCCAGGGGCTCTGAGGCGATGATCGATCGGCTCGCCGGCGGGCCGGTTGTGATCTACCTTGAGAAGGTCCTGCCATGACACAGCTTGGCCCAGAGGCTGCAGCTAGCACCGACTCTTGGAAATCCGGGACCAGTTCAGGTTGCCGGGTCCGGGGCCGGGACCGGCGCCGAAGCCGGTTCCGAATCCGGGACCGGCCGTCGGATTCGGCCCCGGCCAGCGGATCCGGCTGCCGGCCCCGCCGCCGTCAAGCCGTTCGCTCGACCAGCTACGAACATACGAGAGGCGGTGCTCGGCTTGCGACTTCGTCGCTTCATCCATTTCTCGGTCTTGCTAGCGCGATTGTGGCCCTTCTTTCCGCGCTGCCAGCCACCGCGCAGCCCGGGGAACACGTCGTGACCGCCGAGGCGCCCATCGTGAACGGCAATGCAGTCGTGGCCAAGCAGCGCGCGCTGGCCGATGCGTTCCGTCAGACGGTCGAGCGCGCCTTTTCGGACCTGCTCAAGGAAAGTGGCAATGAGGCGCAGCCGCTTTCGGCTGGGCTGGCGCAGCTCAAGGCATCGTTCGCGAACCGCGGCCAGCGCTTCGTGCGCAGCTACCGCATCCTCGAGCAGGAAGAAAGCAACGGCCGCCTGCGGGTGCAGATTGACGCCGATGTGGATTCGGCGCTGCTTCGGCGGGAGATGGAGCGTGCTCGCGGAACCACCGCTGGGGAGCCCGCCGCCACCTCGGCGCGGCCTGCAGGCCCATCAATCCTAGTGGGCGGCGACATGCCAGACGACGCGCGCGAGACCGTGGTGAAGGCACTCGCGGCCGCCGGTGTCCAGGCACAGTCGGCTACCGTGCGCGACGAGGCTTCGCTGGTGGCCGCGGCGGCTCGCCAGACGGCGCAGGCGCTTTGGCTGGCTGCCACCTGGTTTGGCGAAGGCTCGATTCGCGGGACATCGCGCGTTTCCCAGCGCTGCGAGCTGCACGCGCGGCTCTTGCCTGCGAGCCCAGGAACGAGAGCGGCCAGTCTTGAGCGTAGCGAACGAGGATTCGCGGGCGACGAGGCCGCTGCGCGGTTTGCGTGCGTGCAGCGCGCTGCGGGCGCCCTGGCGCGGCAGCTATCCGCATTTCTGCGGCCGACTCCCGCGGGCGCGCGCTACGTGACCCTGGATCTGGATGTGGTCGAGCCGGCGGCACTGATGACGCTGCTCCAGGCTGTCAAACGGCTGGGCGCGGTGAATGCGGCGGAGGTCCGGCACGTGGCCACGAACCAGGCTGAGATACGGGTGTTCACGCGCATGAGTGGCCGCGAGATCGAGGCTGCTCTGCTTCGCGACGTCGCAGGACGGCTGCTCGTGACTGAAACGAAGCCGCCAGCTGATCGGGTGACACTCCAGGTTCGCTTGGCACAAGCCGGCGATCCGCAACCAGGGGCAGGGGCCGAACCTCCTGCAACAAAGCCATGAAACCGATTGTGCTCGTCCTTTTCGCGGTTCTCTTGTTTGCCGGTTGTGCCTCGCTGAAATCCGAGGGCTCGGCGGCTTTCCGGGTCGAATGCAACGTGCCTGAAGCCGCCGTGCTGCTCGACGACGTGCCCATGGGACGCGTTTCACAATGGGCAAAGTCGGATCGTTTCATCCGGCCGGGCTTCTACCGGGTCGAGATTCGTCACCCGAGCTACTATTCACACTTCGAGGAGCTCACGGTGGCCGACGGCGGCTCGGCGACGGTGAAGGCTGAGTTGCACCCGCTGCTTGAATAGATAGGACCCGAGGGCCCGGCTCCTCAACTTGCTCTCGCGGATGCCTCTACCAGCGGCGGCAGCACGGCCTTCGCCTGCGCAAGCCACGACCTAAGGCTGTTGGCGTCCGGTGGAATGCCTTCGAGTGAGGCTGCGGAAACGATGTCCACCATCTTCGCAGTGTTCGTAGCACTTCGTTCGGCAAGACGCTTCTGCGCGGCAACCTTGCCCAGCCGTTCAGTCCCGGTCTCCCCGAGCAACGTCAAGAGCCATCCCTCGAGCACGGGCACGGCTGTACCTCCGACCACGGCAACTTTGGGGAAGTCCGAGCGGGCTCCCTCGATCGCGTGGCCGATCTGTTCGGGACGTCGAGGATCTCCATCGCCATCGCGAATGAAGGCAACGACCTGTGCTTTGGCTTCCACCGCGTCCAGGACCAGTCCGCGGACATTCTGTTCCTCACGCGGAGATGGGCCATGCGCTTTCAGCTTGCGGATGCTTTTCCAAGTGCGGGCGCCCACGACGCTCCAACCATCGTCTTGCACCTTGAGAAGGAGCGACTTCACCACCCCAGGCTCGCTGTCATCCTGGTAGACCGGCTCCTTCGCCCAACTCCCCAGCTCATTGCGTCCCTCGCCGCCCAGAAAGACGCGTACCCCGCTCATCCCCGTGCGCCACCCTTGAGCAAGGGGGCCTCGTCAACGCCATTGGCGTAGCTGACCCACAGCTCCCCTAGTGCGTAGACCTTGGAGCGCTCTTCAAACTCAGGGGTGTCTCTGATCAAGCTGGCGTGCGTCCCTGTCTCATCCCGGGTCACGACCGTGACTTCCTCCGGGCGCAGCTCGTTGACCACCAACGGACTGTGAGTCGCCAGGATGACCTGACTGGTCTCGGAGATCACTCGCAGGATTCTCACGACATCCTGTATGCGCGAAGGATGGAGCCCGTTCTCTGGCTCCTCGACTAGGAAGATCGTGGGGCCCTCACAGTACTGGAGCGCAGAGAAGCCCAAGAAGTAGAGCAACCCCTCGCTCATCTCCTTGGCGCTGACTTGCGTACCACCCCTTAGGATCGCGGCGGGTTCCTTCATGGTGGTGCCGACGTTCTTCAAGGCTATGCGGTCCACGGTGGGGAACGCCTTCTTCACCGCTGCCTCGATGGCATCGAACGCCTTTCGGTCACGGTTGAGGATGGCATCGTAGACGCTGGCCAGGCCCTGGCCGCGATCGTCTGCGAAGCGAATCTGACTGGCGTCAGGTATCAGAGGAGCAGGCGCACGCAGAGCGTCCGGATCGAGGCGCACCAGGGTGGAGGTGGTCAGGTGCTGCCGGAGAGCTTTGAGCAGTTGGTCGGAGTGAAGGGCGTCCGGCGCCAGATAGAACAGAAGTGCTTTCCCGAGAAGGGCTCGCGATTGTCTAGGGCCATCGACAACACCCAACCTAGGCAGATTCCCCAAGGTCCTGTCCCAAAGGCCAGTACCCTCCGTCGAGCCCACCGCGTACCCAAGGCCATCGTCATACGCGAAACAAATGGCTCGCCCGGGGGTCTTGTCGTCCAGAATCGGCATGAAAGGAAGCAGCTCCCCAGTCTTGCCCCAGGTGAACTCGCCCGCCGCAAACTGGGTAGCGGTCCTGAGGGCTGTCAGGGTGGTACTCTTTCCACTGTCGTTTGGCCCCACCAGGGCATGAAGCGGCGTCAGGGTGAAGCTCGCCTTGCGGATGCAGCCGCAGTTCTCGATTTCGAGCTTTCTGACATGAGCCATGCGGGCATCTTACCCCGACAGGCGCATCCTTGCGGAGTCAAATGGATTGAGGCCATTTCCAGCTACCCGACACCCGGTCTGGCCAGTTTCCACGTCACTGGTCTGCGGCCGGACTCCGACATTCCCCCCTTGAATGACCACGGGCTAGGCGACGCACGGGCCGGAATGTCCCTTAGCATCCGGCCGACAAGCCGGGCTGCTGGCAAGGAGGGCCGACTAGCGCCTCCGCACCTGCCACCCCTGCCCGCGGCTGCGCCGCGCGCGTCGCCGGACTGGAATGTACTGATGTACTTGAGGACCGGAAGCGCAGGCCCGACGCAGCCAGTGGCCCGGATCGTCGGCCGTCGTCACCTCCGTGGGTTGAGGGAGCTTCGCGCTATCCGCCTTCGCTGAACTCCACCCGCGCCGGAACCTTGTGTGGGGCCAGGTGCTTGGCACAGTGATCGATGAGCTGCTTGGGCGTGCAGTGGCCGTCGCGTTGCACACGGGCAATCACCCGCGAACCGCCGACCTCATCATGTTCCAAGCGAACCTCGGCGCTGCGCACGCTTGCAAATGCCTCCAGACAACCTTCCACCTCGCCCAAAGCCACCCGTCGGCCGTCGACCTTGACTAGGTCATCTTCCCTACCGAATAGGGTCAGCCGGCCATCCCGGTCCAGACTGCCGATGTCTCCGGTTCGCAACCAGCCGTCGCGAAGGCCACGGCCGATGGGCACTTCACTGCCGCGTGTGTGCAGCCTGACTGGCGGGACAAAGCTGGCCGACACGCCCGCAGCGCGCACCCAGACCAGCCCGCGCACACCGGCGGGCATTTGGGTGCCTTGGCGATCGGCAGCGCAAATCTCGACACCCGCGAAAGGCAGGCCAACCGTCGTGGGATTTCGACCTTCCAGATCAATGGCTACCGGACCGGTCTCCACGGCCTGGTAGCAGGAGAGTAGGGGAACCTTGAATCGCTTGCGGAAGGCCCGCGCCACCGCCGGGGTGAGCGACTCGCCCGAGCTGATGCAACGGGTGCGGCGCGATCGACACGGCTTGGCTGTGGGCATGCGCGCCATGGCGGCGAACAACGCGGGCGTGGCAGCGAGGACGTCAACGCCTTGATCGGACAACAACTTGGCCAGGCGAGCTGCGACCAATTCGTCGTCGAGGACCAACCCGGCACCCTGGGCCAACGCCGCGCACAGGCCGAGATCGAAACCCTGGCTGGTATACAGTCCGGCGGCTGTGCTCACGCGGGTTTGCGCGTCGATCTCCAGCGTCGCGCCGACAGCGGCGCCGATGCCTTCGAGTTGGCGGCGTTCGCGTACCACACCTTTGGGATCGCCACCAGCGTCCAAGGTGAAAAGCACGACCTCGGGGACCACGTGCAGTCTGAGGGGCTTCTGTTCAAAGGTAGCACAAGTGAGCAGGGTGCCGGATACGCGGCGACGACTTTCGAGTACTGCGCGAGGTCGCTCGTGGGTTGGGTCCGCAGGCGACGTGCCAGCAAGCGCCGCGAAGGGGGTCAGGGTGTTCGGCCGCGTGACCAACGCCCGCAGGTGGGCGGCCGCGAAAACCATGTTGAGGTCGCGTCCGCCGAGGGTCGGATCAAGAGGAACCACGACCGCGTCCAGCTTGGAGAGGGCAAGGGCCAGCACGACGAAGTCCGGCACGCCGCCCAGCATGAGGCCAACCCAGTCGCCTGCCTTGATGCCGAAGCCCTTCAGCTCGCTTGCGCGCCGATTGACGCGATGCTGCAATCCGTGCCACGAGAGGTAGGTGTCGCGATAGATCAGCGCCTGGCCGCCCCCCATTGTTCCCTGGCGCGCGCCTGCGGCGTTGTCAAGCCATTCGTACAGCAACGACATGCATGCACCCAGGACGAAGCCGAGACTAGTGTACCTGTCGCGCCCGTCGGGAACAAGCGCTCTGGATTCTTTCGGAGGCACCGGATCCCAGGCATGCCGATGCTGCCCATCTCGTGACCACGCACGCATGTGGGACAATGTACTAACAAGGCTTACATGTTCATGCAGCTTTACCCGGTTGCGGTCCTGTCCTAACCTGAAGTTTCACTTGCCACGGGTTCCGCCCAAACAAACCGACCGCCTTGTCGATTCCGATCACGTTCGGGCCAAAACGGTCGTCACCAGCATCAACAAGATTGCCGAACACGCACCCACCAAGGAGGCGTGCTTGGTGTTGATCTACGGGTCTGACCTGGGCCGCAAGTACAACCTGGAAGCGCCGACGTTGGTCGTCGGACGATCCTCCAAGTCTGACATTCAGATCGATCAGGAGTCAGTGTCCCGCGCGCACTCGAAGATTGTGAACTCCGGGCGCGCGATCCGCATTCGCGACCTCGGATCGACCAACGGCACCTACGTCAACGACGAGCTCATCGACGAGCGCGCGCTGGAAGATGGCGATTTCATCAAGATTGGCCGCACCATCTTCAAGTTTCTTTCCGGCGGCAACATTGAGCGCGCCTACCACGAAGAGATCTATCGGCTTACCACCGTCGACGGCCTGACCCAGATTTTCAACAAGCGCTATTTCCAGGAATGCATCGAGCGCGAGATCGCGCGTGCCCTGCGCTATCGGCGCGAAATGTCCCTGGTGATGTTCGACATTGACCACTTCAAGCAGGTCAACGACACCCATGGGCATTTGGCTGGTGATTCGGTGCTCAAGACCCTGGCGGCGACCGTGAAGAACAAGATCCGACGTGAGGATCTATTCGCGCGCTACGGTGGTGAGGAATTCGCTATCGTGCTGCCCGAGATCGACGGCCACAACGCCCGACAGTTTGCCGAGAAGATCAGGCGCATCGTGGAGCTCACAGATTTCCGGTTCGAGGGCGTCAAGATGGACGTCACCATCTCTTTGGGCGTGGCGGCCCTGGACCAAGAAACCACGGATGCGGCGGGGCTGATCAAGCGCTCGGACGAGCGCCTCTATGAGGCCAAGAACGCGGGACGCAACTGCGTGCGCGGTTAGTGAAGGTTCTTCTCACAGAGGCGACGACGGCCGACGATTGTGATGGGAACCCTGAAAGGGTTCCCAACCCCTCCCGCGACGGCCTTCGGCGAGCAAAGCTCGCCTGCGCCCACGCGGCTGGGCCGCTGGCCGTGTCGGTCGGGCCTGCGCTTCCGGTCCGCAAGTACATCAGTACATTCCGGTCCGGCGACGCGCGCGGCGCAGCCGCGGGCAGGGGTGGCAGGTGCGGAGGCGCTAGTCGGCCCTCCTTGCCATCGGTCCGGCTTGTCGGCCGGATGCTAAGGGACATCGGCATCCGCACCTCGCCAAATGCGGCGAGAATCCACCTCACACCCATTGAAGCCAGGATATCGAGAGGCCAGCTACCAACCTCCGTACAAGATCGCCATGATGGCGACGGCGTAGCCCAGCAGGTTGATGAGAAAGGGCGCGTCGCGGAGCATGGAGTCGGTGGGGCTTTCGCTGTCGACTTTGCCCTGAACAATCCAGATGAACCGGAAGACGCCGAACGCCACGAATGGCACGGTGAGCGCCAGGCGGCGCGTGCTGAAGAAACCCAGTGCGTGGGGCGACTGGGTGTAGAGGATGTAGGCGACGATAGTCAGAATCGCAAGCAGGTAGAGGAGCACGCGCAGTACGTTGGGTGGGTAGCGGTCGAGTACCAGGCGCTGGTTTCCGCCCCGGGTTCCCGCCACGCGCAGTTCGTGGGCGCGTTTGCCGAAACCCAGGAATGCCGCCAGCAGCAAGGTGCACAGCAGTACCCAGGCCGACGGGTCCACGGGAATGGCACAGGCGCCTCCCAGCACGCGCAGCAGAAAACCCGTACTGATACACGCCACGTCCACGAAAGGGACGTGCTTCAGCCAGAATGAGTAGGCGACGTTTTGCGCGAGGTATGCGATGGCGATCGCCAGGAACGTGGGGGCGATGAGGTAGCTGCCGCAGAGTCCGACCAGGGCCAGGACCGCAGCGAGCAGGCGAGCGGCACTCACCGGTAGGGCGCCCGATGCAATGGGACGCAAGCGCTTCAAGGGATGGGCGCGGTCCTTGTCCACATCCACGATGTCGTTGAACACGTAAACAGCGCTCGACAGCAGACAGAAGCAAGCCGCGGCCAGAACCGACGAAACCACGGCGCGCGGGTCGTCAACTCGGCGCGCAAATATCAAGGGCCCCAGTACGAAGAGGTTCTTGACCCACTGGTGAAAGCGGAGGGACTTGAGGACAGCGAGGACCATGGGGAGAGGGCGAAGTGTAGCGCGAAGCGATCGAAGGTCTATGCTCTCGGGCTACAGTAGCCTATTCTGGGCCCCTCCCGCGAGGGGGACATGATGCCCCGAAGTGACACCGATCACAGCCCCGACGGCGCGAAGCCGTCTGCCCTGGCCGGCCTGACCGACGAGGTGCTGGTGGCGCGCGCGCGCAGCAAGGACGTCGCGGCGTTCGAGGAACTGCTGGGGCGCTACGAAGACAAGCTCTACCGTTTGGCCATGCGCTTCGTCCGCAACGAGAACGACGCGCAGGAGATCCTGCAGGACGTGTTTCTGTCGGCCTGGCGGAACCTGCCGGGATTTGAGGGGCGGGCGCAGTTCGGAAGCTGGATGTATCGAGTGACCGTGAATGCGGCGCTCATGTTCCTGCGTGCGCGCAATCGGCACCCCGAGGTCATGCTGGACGACGTCGAACCCGCGGTCCTGCACAAGGGGGCGGAGCAGTCTGGGCATGGCTCGTCGGAGGATTGGTCGCAACGGCCGGACGAGCAGCTTCAGTCCGAGGAGTTGCGGCGTCACATCCAGACGGCGGTAGACGCCTTGCCCGACGGGCTGCGCACAGTTTTCCTGGTGCGCGACGTGGAGGGTCTGTCCACCGAGGAGACGGCCGAGTTGCTCAACCTGTCGCTCCCTGCGGTCAAGACGCGCCTACACCGCGCCCGCCTGGCCCTGCGCGAGGCCATCGGGCACTACTTTGCGCCGTAGATTCCCGCCGTGATGAGGATGACGTTTGCCCGGCGGTCGGCCTGCGCCGTGGCGTTGTTTGTCGCCTGGCAGACTCTGGTAGGGGAGGGGGAAGCGCGGGGTGACGCCTACCAGGATCGCTTTGAGGCCGAGCGCACGGCGCTCTTGGCCCGCAGGGCGACGCCCGAGGCATTGTCGTCTTTGGCTGGGTTGGTGCACATGGACGCGATGCTGGGCCCTGGCCGCCTGGCAGGCGTGCTGCGCGACTTTGTCGAGGGAAATGCCGCGACCAGGGCCGATCCCTTGGTGGCGGCGCAGGCCTCATACTTTCTCTCCCTGGAGGAGGACCGTGCCGGCCAGCCCGAGCAGGCCGACGCGCGCCGGCGCGGGCTGGGGTTGTTGCGCGACCTGTGGGTGCTGGGGCCGTTCGATGCCCAGGGCCGCAGTGGCTTGGATCGCATCTATCCGCCCGAGCTGGCTCTGCCCGACCCGCGCACAAGTCAGTGTCACCCGGGCAAGACGCACGAAGCCTGCTGGCGCCGGACCTCCGTCGAGGTGGCGCGCCAGGGGGCGGTCATGCTGGGCGCACTCCTGCGTCCGGACAACGATGCAGTGGCGTATGTGCTGGCGTACCTGCACAGCGATCAGGGGCGCTGGGCGGCCTTGCGCCTCGGCTCACCCGGACCGATCAAGGCCTGGATCAACGGTCGCCTGGCGATGAGTCGGGACGTGGTGCGGCCGGCGGCGCTGGATCAGGATTCGACGGCCATCTGGCTTCCGCGCGGCGAGAGCGTGCTGCTGGTGAAGACGGTGGTGACCAGCGGAACCTGGCAGATCTTCTTGCGCGTGACCGATCCCCAGGGGGCCTCCCTGCCCGGGGTGACGGCAAACGCCGAGGCACCTGCCACCGGCGTGACGGCCTCCTCGCCACCGGCTTCCCCACCCGCCGATCGCGTGGGGAGCCCGCCGGCTTCGCCGGCGGCGCACCATCGCGGGAGGGTTTGGGAACCCTTTGAGGGTTCCCATCATGACCGCGCGGGGAGCCCGCCGGCTTCGCCGGCGGCGGACCATCGCGGGAGGGTTTGGGAACCCTTTGAGGGTTCCCATCATGATCGCGTGGGGAGCCCGCCGGCTTCGCCGGCGGCGCACCATCGCGGGAGGGATGGCGAGGCCGAGCGAAGCGAGCGGGGTGGGGGTGGCAGGTGGGGGGCCGAAGGGCGAAGCGAACCCTCCCAGGGTTCCCATGTCAGAAACCTGAAGGAGATCTTACGCCGGCTGGCGGAGCAGGCCCCGGCGACCGAGGCGGCTTCGCGTTGGCTCGACTTTGCGCGCATTCTCGATCTTCTGCGCAGCGAGGACAGCGAGAGCAAGGCAGCCGAGCTGGCAGCGGGCAGAGCGGCGAGCGCGGAGTCAGGGTCCCCGGCGTCTCGCTTCGCGGCGTTGGTGTTCCTGGGCCAGGTGGCGCGAGAGGAAGACGACGCGCGAGCGGCATTTGAGCGAGCACTGGAGCTAGCGCCGGGGCCGGGCGAGCGGGCGCTGCTGCTGGCCGAGCTCGGCGATCTGGCACAGCGGCAGCACCGGCAGGAGTTGGCGCTCCAGCGCTGGCGTGAGGCCGCAGGGGCCGACCCAACCTCGCTTCCGGCCCTGCTCGCCTTGGCGGGCGCGGAACGCGAAGCGGGCCTCTACGCTGCGGCCTTGCGGCGCCTCGACGCAGTTGCAGCGGCGGCGAGAAGTGTGCCGGCGGTTCTCGAAGCGCACGCGCGCGCGCTCGAGGCCTTGGGCCGTTTGCTGGAGGCGGAGGCCGAGTGGCGACGGCTGTGGGAGATGCGTCACTCTGATGCGGACCTGCTCCGCAACTTGGCCGGGGCCGCACGCCGTCGGGGAGATCACAGCCGGGCCGCGCGGCTCTACGGCGAGGCCGCGGGCTGGCGGCCTGATCTGCATTTCCTCACCATCGAGCAGGCCCATATTCTCGAAGGAGCAGGACAGGGGGCCAAGGCCGAGGCGGTCTTGCGCGAAACATTGCTGCGCTTGCCCGACGAGCCTCGCTTGCACGAGGAGCTGGGGCGCTTGCTGGCGCGAATGGGGCGTGTGCAAGAGGCGGCGGCAAGCCTGCGTCGATCACTGCAACTGCGCCCACAGCAACCGGCGCTGCGGCGCTACGCTGAGTCGTTGGCCGCGGATTCCCATGGGGCGTCCCGTTCGGCCGGGGTCGAGGATCTGGCGCGACGTTTTGCCGCTGACGGTGCGACCCTGAGCCGGCCGGCGTTGTTTTCGCCGCTGGCGGCGGCAGACGGCGATCCGGCCGTGATTCTGCTCGACCGCCATGTCACGCGGGTGCACCCCAATGGTCTGGCCGATGTATTCGTTCAGCGCATCGTTCACCTGCGCACCGACCGTGCGGCTCGCGACAACCAAGAGGCGCTGGTGCGCTACGTGCCCGGCGAGCAGGAAGTGGAGATCCGCGAGGCGCGCATCTTCCGCCGCACCGCCGGGGGGGAGGTCGAGGTTTCGCAAGCGAGTGGGCGCGACGATCGCGACCTTTCCGAACCCTGGTACGGCCTGTACTACGACGCGCGCGCCGAGGTGGTGACCTTCGAGAACTTGCGGGCCGGCGATGTGATCGAGGTGCAGTACACCGTGGCCGATGTCGCCTACCAAAACGACATGGCCGACTATTTCGGTGAGCTTGCCGTGATCGCCGACGTCTTGCCCAAGCGGAACTGGGATTTTGCGCTCATCGCGCCGGTGCAGCGGTCGTTTCACTTCAACCAGCCGCGCCTAGCGGGGCTCAAGCTTCAGGTGGAACCGCAAGGGAATGAGGTGGCCTATCGTTTTACGGCCACCGATGTGGCACGCGTGGATATCGAGCCGGCCATGCCCGGGTTCACCGAGGTCGCGCCCTACCTGCACATCAGCACCTACCAGAGCTGGCAGGAGGTGGGCCGGTGGTACTGGAGCCTGGTGAAGGACCAGTTGCAGAGTGACCAGAACCTCAAGCAGGTGGCGGCCCAGATCACATCTGGGCTGCACAGCGATGCGGACAAGGTGCGGGCATTGCACCGGTTCGTGATCGAGAAGACGCGCTACGTGGGACTGGAGTTCGGCGTACACGGATACAAGCCCTATCCCGTCAGCCAAGTGTTGCTGCGCCGGTTTGGCGACTGCAAAGACAAGGCACTGTTGCTGTTGGCCTTGTTGCGCGAAGTGGGCATCGAGTCCGAGTTGGTCTTGTTGCGATCGCGCCGGGCCGGTCTGGTGGATAGCGAGCCGGCTTCGTTGGCTATCTTCGACCATGCCATCACATATGTTCCCCGTCTCGACCTGTATCTCGATGGCACCGCGGAGTTTGCCGGCCTGTCCGAGCTGCCCAGCCAAGACCAGGGGGTGATGGTGCTGCGCGTGGGCTGGGAGGGAACCACGCTGGCGCGCACCCCGGTGTTGCCTGCAGCGGCCAACCGTGCGGTGCGCGTCTGGAAAGTCGCGCTGGCCTCCGACGGCAGCGCGCGGGTCGACGAGACCGTGACCATCAAGGGCCAGGCCGCACAGGAATGGCGCGCGCACTACCAGACACCGGGCGAACGGCGCGAGCGCTACGCCAAGGTGTGGAATGGTCGCCACACCGGCGCGCAGCTTGAGACAGTAGATATGGCCGGCGTGGAGAACCGCAACCAGCCGGTTGTCGTGCGGGCGCGGGCCCTGGTCCCGCATCTGGCCCAACCCAACCCGCGGGGCGAGTTTCACTTGCCTTCGAGCTCGCGCGAAACCGACCTGACCCAGACCTACGCGCGTCTGGGTGAGCGGAGATGGCCGTTGGTGCTTGGCTTTCCTTGGCAACATGAGGAGCAGCTCGAGTACCGCTTGCCCGACGGGTTCCGCCTGCTGCGTGCTCCGACGACGCGCAGGCTGAAGAGCGCCTTCGGCAGCTTCGACTTGGAGGTAGCCGTGTCCCGGGAGGGTCATACCATCAAGGCGCGTTCACTCCTTTCGGTGGAACGTGATCGGATCGCAGCAGGCGAATATGCTGAGTTTCGCGCCTTCTTGCGCGAGGTCGACAACCTGCTGGGCGAGCCGATCGTTATCGCCGGGGAGGCTGGTCGATGAGCAAGATCATGCGACAACCGCAAGAAGTCGTGACCGTGGCCGTGGCCGTGGCCGGAGTGATTGGCCTCGCTTCAGGGTGCGCGGGGATCCTGGGCGGTGGCCGACGAGCAGACCTGAGCACGGAGACGGGTCGGGCCTGGCAGGCACTGGTCGATGGGAATGCCGAGCAAGCGGCGGCGATGTGGAGGCACGTCCTGGTCGCGGGCGCGAAACGCGAGCCGCGAAGCTTGGCCCTCTTCGGCGCAGGGGCTCTGGCCTACGAGCGCGGGGAGGACGAAACGGCGGTGGCGCACTACCTCGATCTGATCGGGGCAGCAGCACAAGATGGCGATGCGCGCGACGGCCTGCTGGCCACGGCAGCGGCTGCGCAATTGCCGCGCCTGCTCGACGAATTGTCCGACCGGCGCGTGGCGGAAGAGCGGATCCTTGCCCTGCCACGCGACCGTCTGCCTTGGCGCGCGCAGTATCTGTTGGCATCGCTTGCCATCGAGATCGCGCGGCGACGGGCCGACACGGATCTGTTGGTGAAGCAGTCGCGCCGCTCAGGATGCCTGACCGAGCTGCGCCTTACCGGTGTGGCTGGCCGTTTGCCTTATCTCGATCTTGCATCCAACGAGGTACGTTTGGCGAAGCCAGCGCGAGCGCTGGCCCGCTCGGGGTGTCGGTTCACTACGCCCAGCACGGATCCCTTGCCAGGGGTACGCACGCTCCAATCCGAGGTTGACCTGCGCGCCGGAACCTACCAGATCGTGCTCGACTACGCGGGGCCGGCCCTGCTGCGGGTGGATGGCGGTCCCTGGCATCACCACGGCGACTCGCCCGATGCTCTTGGTTCGCGCTGGTCAGCACTGGCGCTGCTGCTCGGCGCAGGTCGGCACCAGGTGGAACTGCGCTTGGGCAATCACGGCGGAGGCATCGACGTGGGCTTGTTGCTCGCACCTGCTCCCAGCCACGGGCGCGTCGACCTGGAGAGCTGGCCGAACCCTTCTTCGCTGGAAGATGCCATTTTCGATCTTGCGGTGGTGCTATCCGCGCACACGGCCGGCGACATGGAGCGGGAGTTGGTGCATGCGGCTGCTCTGGCAAAGCATCCCCACTTTGCCCTCGGCCTGGCAGCGGCGGCGCGGGTGGCCGAGACGGATTCCACCCGGCCCGAGAACATGAACCGCGACCGTGCACGCGGTCTCTACTTGCAGGCCGTGACCGTGGACCCGCTCCTGGCGCGGGCTTGGCTGGACCTTGCGCGTCTGGAGCTAGACAACGACCGGCCGCGCGAGGCTTCGGAGGACGCCCTGCGCGCGCGAAGCGCGGCAGCCGACTGGTGGCCAGCGGCGCTGCAACTGGCTGAAACCTTGCGAGCCCGCGGGCTGGAGCGTGACGCCGACGCGACTCTGGCGGCCGCGGTGGCACGCGGGCAAGCAGGCCAAGGGGCGTGTGCGGCCCTCGCCAGCGGGCTTCGCCGCGCCGAGGAACGAGAAACCGTCAGTGAGCAGGAGCGACTGGTCAGGTTGCTGGTTCGCTGTGACGCCCAGTCCGAAGTGCCAGTGCAGTGGTATCGACAGCGCGGCGATGCCAGCGCGGCGGAGGCTGCGCTGCGGGGCATGCTGCCCACCAGTGCCGACCCGGACTGGGTTCGTTCGGAGTTGGCGGCGTTACGGCTGGAGCAGGGCGACGCAGTCAGTGCCGCCTCAGAGTTGAAGGCTCTGGTCGACTGGTCCCCGCGTGACGGTCATCTGCGCTTGCGCCTGGCCGATGCCCTGCTGGCCACCGGCGCGGTGAAAGCGGCGCACGCGGTGTTCGCAGAGACGCTGCAGCGTTTTCCCGGCAGCAGTGCCGTCCGGCAGGCGGCTCGCCTCGCCGGGCTGTCCCTGCCGCTCGACCAATTCCGGCTGGATGGGGCTCAAGTGATCCGGGACTTCTTCGCGTCTGGCCATCGCTACCAAGCGCCCGCGGTGGTGGTGCTGGATCGTACGGTCGAGCGGGTCTTTCTCGACGGAGGGCGCGCCAGCCTGACCCACACCATCACGCAGGTACTGAGCAAGGAAGGCATTGAACGGGCGGCTGAGGTTTCTGTGCCGTCCGGGGCCGAGGTGCTGGGGCTGCGCACACGCAAGGTCGACGGGACCATCCGCGAGGCCCAGGAAATCGCCGGCAAGCCGACGGTCTCTGCCACCGATGTGGCGGTGGGTGATTTCGTCGAGTGGGAGACCCTGGAATACAAGCAGCCCGCCGAGGCGTTCGCGCCAGGATTCTTGGGTGAGCGTTTCTATTTCCAGTCCTTCGAGGCGCCGCTGGATCGCAGCGAGTACCTTCTCGTCGTGCCGACCGCGATGCCCGTGGACCAGGATCGGCGGGCCGGGGCGCCCGAGCCCACGGTGGGCCCTGGTCCGGAGGACACCCGGGTCTTGCGCTTCATCGCGCGGCAAATGCCGCAGCTCTTTCCCGAGCGTGCGTCGGTTGTCGCGGAAGACTGGCTACCCTCGGTGCGTGTGTCGAGCGGCGTCGATTTGGCGCGCTGGTCGCTTTTTTTGGCCGACCGCTTGTACACCGTGGCGCGGGTTTCGCCTGAGCTGCGACGGGTCGCTGCACAGATTAGGGATGCCGCCGGTGGCGCGGGTGCGAAGATTCCCGAGGCTATCATCGGCTGGGTGAACCAGCACATCGAACCCGAGGCCAGCCTGTTTGAGCCGGCGACGGTGTCGCTGGATCGGGGCCAGGGCAACCGCGCCGCGGTCGTGATGGCGCTGGCGCGGGCGCTGGGGCTAGAGGCTGAATTGATGTTTGTACGTCCGCTCACCCGCGCACCGGCAGGGGCGCCGGGTACGGCGCAGGAGCTGGATGACTTCAGCGAAGCGCTGGTGCGCCTGCCTGGCTCCGACGGGGCAGTGCGGTTCTTCGACCCGCGCACGCGGCGTGCCCCATTCGGCTATCTGCCGCCGGGCTTGGCCGGTGCGCCTGGCTTTGTGGTGGGCGACGATGCACTGGCGCTGGCTCGCAGCGCGGTACCGGACGGGCGCCAAGTGGCGATGAAGATGCGGCTGGCGCCAGACGGCAGCGCGGTTGTCCGCGTGACCGAAGTGACCAGCGGTTGGCCCGCGCTGGAGTGGAGCGAGATCGTGGAACGGGCTGGCCGGGATCGAATTAAGCTTCGCCAGGAGTTCGAACAGCGTTGGCTGAGCCAACAGTTTCCCGGCGCAGTGCTGGACGAGCTTTCCCTGCAGGAGGGTCAGTCGGGAACCAGACAAGTCAGCTACACCCTGAACAACCCGCGCATGGCCTCGCGCACCGGCAACATTCTCTGGTTGCGGCCCAGTTTCTTTCTCTCGCAGCCGGGCCGGCGCTACTTCACCGAATCGCAACGCCGGACGGCGCTGCAACTGGGCTACGACGTGCCGCTCTTGCTGGAGGCCGACATTGAGCTGCCGGCGGGGGCGCAGGTGATTGATCTGGGAGCGAGCGGCACTGTCACGGCCGGCGAGGCGCGCTTCTCGGAGGAACGTCTGGTTCAGGTCGATGGGCCTCACGGTGATGCGCAAGGTGCGGTGCACCTGCTCCTGCGAAGACGCTGGCAACTCCCGCTGTCGCGCGTGTTGCCGGCTGACTACGACGACGTGGCCAGCAACCTGCGACAGGTGGATCCCTTGGAACAGGGCGAGATCCGTGTTGAGCTGCTGCCCGGGCCTGGGAGATAGCTAGCTTTTTCACCACAGAGGCCACAGAGGCCACAGAGACGGAGACGGAAGGGTTGGAGCCAGCGTGGTCCGGCTTCCCTATTCTCATCCGATCTCTGTGTTCTCCGTGCTCTCTGTGGTGAAAAAGCTGGCCTTCTCCCGCGGCGGCGCACGAGGCTACGGCGGTGGCGGTGGCGGGGGCGGTGGGCAAGGAACCTGCGGCGGTGGCAAGCATGGCCAGCGCGTCGTCGGAGGCGGCGGTGGGATCGGCGGGGCGGGAATGTCGGTCGACGATCCACACACGCCATAAACCCGTTCGCCGCAGGTTGAGCCATCGGAGCACTGCGAGCCGCAGTCGAGTGTGCCGCCGCACCCATCGCCAATGGCGCCGCAGTACTGGCCACCCGAGGCCGGGTTGCAGGCAAGTGGCTGGCAGGATGGCGGGCCCATACACAGATGGTTGCTGCAAACCCAGCCGCTCTGCTTGCAGAGGCCGCAGTCTCGCGTGCCACCGCACTCGTCGCAGATGATCCCGCAGGACTCGGGGCCATTCGGGACGTCGCAAGGCCTTGGTGTGCAGACCGAGGGCGGCCCGATGCAGACGCCATTCTGGCAGATCCACCCAGCCTCGGGGCAAGCGCCGCAATGGGCCGTTTCGCCGCAGCCATCGTAGATGTCACCGCAGTAGTGATTTCCATTTGGGGTGGTGCAGGTGGTTAGCGGACACGTCGGCGGACTGCCCACGCACAAACCGTCTTTGCAGACCCAGTCATGCTCCGGGCATGTGGTCGGGCAATTGAGCGTGCCGCCGCACCCATCACCGATGGTTCCGCAGTAGTCGCTGACACAGCTCGTGCGGTTGCTACATGCCAGCGGCACGCAAGCATCGAGGCTAGGCTCTGCGTCCAGACCGCTGGTGGCATCTTGAACCTGCGGCGCGTCCGCGGGGCCATCCGGCACTCCAGCATCAACGACGCCTGCGTCAGGAAGGCCAGCATCGATCTTCGTGTCCGTGCTCGTGCTCGTGTTCGTGTCTGCGATCGCATCCTTCTGGCCCACCACGCCGGCTTCGAGATTGCCGGTGACCGTGTCCGGTGCGTTTGCCGATCCGCCGAAGTCCACCGGTCCGTTGCTCACGTCGGCAGCGATCGCGTCGGAGACCGGCGCGGCGGCATCTGAGACGGGAGCAACCCGCAGCGCGTGCCCGTTGCAGCCAAGCAGGCCAGCCAGCGCCGCCAGGCAGCTCAAGCAAGGAATCTTGGCGTGCCCACGTCTCTGCACGCCCACAAGTTTACCCCCATTCCTGGTGCTTCTGTGCGCCTTTCCCTTCGCCCCAGGACCTCCTGCGGCCATCGCAGGATTGCGGCTCCAAGCTCCCTCTCGCGTCGCGCGCTCGGGCGCGCTAGTCTCCGGCCACCCAACCATGTCCGTCTTTGTTCCCGACCGCGCCCGCTTCCTTGACCTCGCCCGGCAGGGGCGTCTGTGCTTCGTGTATCGCGAGTGGCTGGCCGACGCGGACACGCCGGTTTCGGTCTTCGCCAAGTTGGGCCGAGGCCCGTACTCGTTTCTCCTCGAAAGCGTGGTGGGTGGCGAGAAATGGGCAGCCTACAGCTTTGCGGGCGTGCGGCCGCGCGCCGTGATTCGTGCGCGGGGCACCCAGGTCGAACGTCTGCGACCCGACGGCGAGGGTTTTGTCCTTGAAGAAAGCGTCAGCGAAGCCAACCCGCTTGACTACGTCAGCCGCACCTTGGCTGGCCTTCCGCCCGCGGTCCCGCCCGGGCTGCCGCGTTTTTTCGGCGGGGCAGTGGGCTGGCTGGGCTACGACGCTGTTCGGCGCTTTGAACGCCTGCCCGAGCATGCGCCCGATGAGCTGGGCCTTCCCGAGATGTGCTTTGCCGTGACCGACACCGTGGTGGTCTTCGACAACCTACGCGGCACCATCAAAGCGGTGGCCTCGGTGGACGTGGCGGGGGTTGATCCCAACCGCGCCTACGACGAGGCCTGTCGCAAGGTGGAGGAGATCTTCGAGCGGCTCGCCATGCCTAGCCGCGCCCTGCCGCCGCTGGACCTCGTGGGTGTGGCAGGGGCCGCGGTGCAGCCCGTGGCCCGCACCAGCCAGGCGGAATACCAGGCTGCTGTTCGTCGCATCCAGGAATACATCAAGGCGGGCGATGCCTTTCAGGTAGTGCTCTCGCAGCGTTTCGATGTGGCCCGCGGCGGGGTAGACCCGTTCGACGTGTACCGCATCCTGCGCGTCACCAATCCGTCGCCCTATATGTTCCACCTCGAATTCCCCGAGGCGGTCGTTACCGGCGCATCACCCGAGGTACTGGTGCGTCTGGACGGCCGCCGGGTGGATGTCCGGCCGCTGGCGGGCACGCGTCGCCGCGGCCGCAGCGTCGAGGAAGACGAAGCCCTGGAGAAGGAACTGCGCGCCGATCCCAAGGAGCTGGCTGAACACGTCATGCTGATTGACCTCGGCCGCAACGACGTGGGCCGGGTGGCGGCGCCCGGCAGCGTGCGCCTCGACGACATCATGGTCGTGGAACGCTACTCCCATGTCATGCACCTGGTTTCCAACGTGAGCGGCACCCTGCGCGATGGTCTTTCTGCTAAGGACGTCGTCCGGGCGGCATTTCCCGCCGGCACGCTCTCGGGCGCGCCCAAGATTCGCGCTATGGAAATCATCGACGAGTTGGAGCCGTGCCGTCGCGGGGTCTACGGCGGTGCGGTCGGCTACCTTTCCTACACCGGCAACATGGACCTGGCGATAGCCATCCGCACCCTGGTCACTAGGGGCGACACCATGCATGTGCAAGCCGGGGCAGGCATCGTGGCCGCCAGCCGGCCGGAAGCCGAGCATGAGGAGTGCGTGAACAAGGCGCGCGCCGTGATCACTGCCATCGAGCAGGCGCGACAGTCGTCTGGCAATGGGAGGCCCTAGCAATGTTGTTGGTCATCGACAACTACGACTCCTTCACCTACAACCTGGTGCAGTACCTGGGCGAGTTGGGACAACAAGTAAGGGTCGTTCGCAATGATGAAGTTTCGGTTGAAGATATTGAGCGCATCCTGCCGGAATATATAATCATTTCTCCTGGCCCTTGTACGCCGAACGAGGCTGGGATTTCGCTCGATGTAATCCGCCATCTGGCGGGTAGGATCCCCATCTTGGGCGTGTGTTTGGGCCACCAAGCCATCGGCCAGGCGTTCGGAGGCAAGGTCATCCGCGCGCAAGAGGTGGTACACGGCAGGACTTCGCGCGTCTTCCATGATGACAAGGGCATTTTCGCTGGCCTGCCCAACCCCTTCGAGGCCACGCGCTACCATTCGTTGGTGGTCGAACGATCCAGTTTGCCTGACTGCTTGGAGATCACGGCCAAGACCTGGGACGAAGAGGTCATGGGCCTGCGCCACAAGAGCATGCCGGTGGAAGGCGTGCAGTTTCACCCCGAGTCGTTCCTGACCAAGGTGGGCAAGGATCTTCTGCGCAACTTCTTGCGCCTGGCGAGGGCCGCATGATGGGCCCGGCTCCGGGCGCCAGCCCGGGTCTGGGCATTCGCGAGGCCCTGGCCCAAGTCGTGGCAGGTCGCAGCCTGTCGGTCGCGGACATGAGCGCGGTCGTGGGCTGTATCATGGACGGCGAGGCCACCCAGGCCCAGGCGGCGGGCCTGCTCACCGCCCTGCGCATGAAGGGCGAGACGGTGGACGAGGTGGTGGGTGCGGCTTTGGCCATGCGCCAGCGCATGCTGCGCGTACCCGCAGAGGGGCTGGCCTTGCTCGACACCTGCGGCACCGGCGGCGACGGCTCGGGCACGGTCAACATCTCGACCCTGGCGTCTTTCATCGTGGCTGCCTGTGGGGTCAAGGTGGCCAAGCACGGCAACCGGGCGCTCTCGTCGCGTTCCGGTTCCCACGACGTCATTGAGGCCATGGGCATCGACCCCATGCCCACGCCCGAGACGGCCTTGCGTTGCCTTCACGAAGTGGGCATCTGCTTCATGTTCGCGCCCAACTTCCACGCGGCGACCCGGCATGTGGCTGGTCCGCGCCGCGAGTTGGGCTTTCGCACCCTGTTCAATCTCCTGGGGCCGCTCACCAACCCGGCGGGTGCGCGCTATCACATGAACGGGGTGTTTGCGGCCGAGCGCTGCGAGTTCATGGCGCGTGCCCATGCACAACTGGGTTCGCTGCGCGCCCTGGTCGTGCACGGCGCCGGCGGGCTGGACGAAATCGCCCCCTCCGGGTCAACCCAGGTTGCCGAGCTGTGCGACGGAAAGGTTCGCTGCTACCAGATCCAGCCCGCGGATTTTGACCTAGCCGAACAGGATCCAGCGGGCCTGGCCGGTGGTGATGCTGCGACCAACGCGCGTCTGCTGCAGGCAGCGCTGGCCGGCGCGCCTGGGGCGATTCGGGTGGCCGCGCTCATGGAGGCTGCTGCCAGCCTCTACGTGGTGGATGCGGCACCCGATCTGCGGGCCGGCGCCCGCCGGGCAGGGGCGGCTCTCGACAGCGGCAAGGCCCGCGCCGTGGTGGAACACTTGCGCCGCCTTTCGCCCGTGCAGAAGAAGGAATGATTCTCGACGAGATTCTCGCGCAGACTCGACGGGCGGTCGCTTCGGTCCGAGGCCGAGTGCCGCTAGCCGAGCTGCAGGAGCAGCTTGCCCTGGCGCCGCCGGTGCGGGATTTCTGTGGGGCCATTCGAGGCAAGCCCGGGCTGGCGTGTATCGCGGAGTTCAAGCGACGCTCGCCTTCCAAGGGCTGGATCAATCGGGACGCCGATTCGGCCGTGGTGGCGAGCGCCTACCAGGCGGCCGGGGCAGCGGCCATTTCGGTGCTGACTGACAGCCCGTTCTTCGGTGGCTCGCTTGATGATCTGCGCCGGGCGCGCGCCGCGGTCGACATCCCGGTCCTGCGCAAGGACTTCATCATCGATCCGTACCAGGTGACCGAGGCGCGCACGGCGGGCGCAGACGCGCTTCTGCTCATCGTAGCGGCTTTGCGCCAAGAGGATCTGGTCGGGCTACTCGCCGAGGTCAGACGCCTGGGCATGCAGGCCCTGGTTGAGGCTCACGACCGTCACCAGGTGGAGCGTGCGCTCGCGGCCGGGGCGCGCGTGATCGGGGTCAACCACCGCGACCTTTGCACTTTTCAGTTGGACATGACCCTGGCCACCAGCATGCGACCCCTGGTCCCGTCGGACTGCCTGCTGGTCGCGGAGTCAGGCATCTGCACCGCGGACGATGTGAAAAGGATGCAGGAGGCAGGCATTGACGCTGCTCTGGTGGGTGAGAGCTTCATGGGCGATCCCGACCCTGGCTCGGCGTTGCGCAGGCTCTGGGGGCGCACATGAGCTTTCTGGTCAAGATCTGCGGCGTTACCCGGCCCGAGGACGCCGAGCAGGCGGCCGCGGCCGGTGCTGATCTGATTGGCCTCAATTTCTGGCGTGGGTCGAAGCGGTTCGTAGAGGACGAACAGGCGCGCGAAATCAGCGCGGCCATTCCGCCGGGGGTGCTCAAGGTGGGCGTGTTTGTCAACGCCCATCCCCTGGTGGTCACTGAGACGATGGCTGAGCTGAAGCTCGACCGCGCGCAACTGCACGGTGACGAGATCCCGGCGAGTTGGACCTGGCTGCCGCCGGAGCAAATTATCCGTGTTATTCGCGTTCGGGACGAGGCGTCGCTCAAGGAAGCGCTGGGCTGGCAGGCCAGCCTTTTCCTCTACGACGCGTATGCCGAGGGGTACGGCGGCAGTGGCAAGCGAGCACCCTGGGAGGTGGTGGCAGCGGGCGCGCGGCGGCCGTTTCTCATCGCCGGCGGCCTGAATCCCGCCAACGTCGCCGAGGCAATTGCCGCAACTCGGCCGGACGGCGTGGACGTATCGTCCGGGGTCGAGGCTGCGCGCGGGATCAAGGACATGCGCAAGCTGCGGGCTTTCATCAAACAGGCCCGCGCGGCTGCGGCAAAGCTGAAGTGAAGACTGTCTTCGCCATCCTGGGTGGGCCAGCACAGGTCGGCCAGCGTGAGCGTGGGCGGTAGCGGTAGCGACCCGCGTGGCGCGGATCGCGTGGGCGACTCGCGTGAGGGTGAGCGTGAGCGGATCGCGGCCCGCGGCCCGCTTTCCGCGACACGCCCACGAACGCGCCCCCGCGACCCGCTAGCCGCGCCCCCGCCTGCTGGGCGGCCCGCAATTTCCCGACAGACCCTAGCTAGCCAGCTATCCCACCAGCGGATTCGTTGGAGGTGCCAGCGTCATCATCAGGTACATGGCTATGCCACTTCTGGGGTGTGAGCGGACTAACTCCTCGCGCACGACGCGTAGGCCGGCCCTGCGAGGGAGATCGAGATACTGCTCACGCTTGCGCACGAATTTCCCTCGATCCAGGAGGGTCAGCAGGTTGCTCAGGTATCTACGTGGCAGATGAACAGGATCGGAGGTGGCGATGCGCCGAACCGAGATGGCCTTTGCACACATTTGCAGCAGCGCGAGGCACTCGTCGTCGGTCAGGTGATGAAGAAGTCCCGCGAGGACGATTCTCGTAGGTGCAATCCGCTTGATGTCGGCGGGCGTGACCAGCCGACACTCGTAGTTCACGTTGAGGGCCGAGGTCTTCTTGCGTGCCGATTCAATTGCGCTCTCATCGGTATCGAAGCCGTGGTAGGCACCAAATCCCGTGAGGTACTGGAGAGCCACCCCTGTCCCGCACCCAACGTCCAAGATCACATCGCTCGGTCCCACGTCGAGGTTCCGATAGAGCGGCGACCAATCGATGCCCCCCACGACAAGTGGCCGGACACGATCGTAGACAAAAGGATGGCCGAGAATGCGCTGGTAGAGTTTCATGGCAACTTGTTCTGGTCCGGGCGTCAGGATCGGGCGCCGAATGGGTAGTCGACCTGCATTCCGGGGGAAGCCAACCGGGGAGAGAAATCCAATCCTGGCCGCCTCCGTTCGAGAAACCAAAGGGTCCTTCCCGTCGCCAGTTCCGTGACCCGCCCTGCAACGAAGTTGCTTTGCAGGCCGATAACGGTGTCAATGGCGTGTCCCTGAAAGATGTTTTGAATCACTTCATCTTGGTTGGAGAAGCTATTTGATTGGCGAATCAAGGGGACCATGGTGTGGAAGTAGTCTGGATCAAATTCCGCATAGCAGGGCACACAGGTCTTGCCGTAGACGGGATTGATTCCGTCGGCGTTGCCGCGGGTGGCGATGGCGGCATTGCACAGGCCCCACATGTCGATGACTCGCGCGTCGGTGAATACCGAGAAGATTCCGGCATAGTCCGTGACCAGGCGCGCCCCTGTACGCCGGATCACAGGACGGAGAAACCGCACATCCCCGCGGAGCTCCGCGTTCGTGTGTCGGCTCAACTCCTCGGCATATTGAAGTTTTCCGGTTTCCTCGGGCGTGTCAATGCTCGCGGCGGACAAGCGCGTGCCGCAGAAGAGCAGCGACCCCAGGACAGCCACGACGATATGAGCGCGTGCATATATGGGCCAGGGCTTGCTTAGCCTCCAGGCATTCTCCAACCCCCACGAGAACAGGATCAGGACGAGGGGCAGAGCAGGGATCCAGAATCGTTGGAATGGCATCCAGTCTCCTCCCACGTGGATGATGTAGAAGACATAGCCCGCCAAAAAGGAGAGCAGGAGAAAGCCGTCGGGGCGGCGCCATCTACACAGCGCCAACGAGACGAAGGGGGCGAGGGCCCAAAGCCCCCAGTCTTGCAGGATCGCCTGAGCGTAGCCCAGACCACGATGCGGATCGCGGTTGACCAGTTGCTTGGCGTAGTAGGTCGAGGGCAGCGGCATGCCGTAATACCACCAGCGCCACACGAAGTAGATGAGGTAGGCAGCGACGGGAATCGTTGCCCAGCGGAGGAAGGCCCGCCAAGAGAAACGACGTCCGGTCCACGCCGCGAGCAGCTCGAAGCTGAGTATGCCTGCCAACGGAATCATGCCGTCGATGCGTATCAGCGCCGCTGCCAGGAAGGGATACAGGGAGTAGCGTCGGCGATCGGTGGCGAGACGATCTTCCGTCAGATAGAGGAAGAAGCCTGTGGTGAGGGCTAGGGTGTAGGGCACGGTTTCCAACGCCGACTGG
>Ga0182017_10000595_pt1 | contig 28673 bp, 26 predicted proteins | sample 712E3DmetaG_FD_120492 | JGI IMG/M metagenome (GOLD analysis project Ga0182017, IMG submission 120492) | Permafrost microbial communities from Stordalen Mire, Sweden - 712E3D metaG | ecosystem: Environmental > Terrestrial > Soil > Wetlands > Permafrost | place: Sweden: Stordalen | collected... | reverse complement strand
TGAAGGAATGTATGGAGGGAAAAAAAAGAAAGTGATTTACACTAATATTACGCGTAGCGAACTACCAACATTAATCGATTATATAAAAGAAATTGACCCTCACGCTTTTCTAACGGTGATAAACGCAAATGAAATTATAGGTCATGGTTTTAAACCTATTAAAGAAGAATAAAACAATGCACAGCTTTATGAAACCCATATTTATAGCCATTTTTATTCAATTATTCTGTTTAAATTTTTTGTTTGGTTCTTTCCTTTATTCGAATCGGGATACCCTCTCTTATGGCACCGACTTAAATGAAAATTTACTAATTGCTGCTTATAATAACGATTATCACAAAGTCCTTGTTTTTATAACAAATGGAGCTAAAGTAAATGCAATAAGCGAAAGTGGTTATACGGCGCTTATGTATGCTGTCGGGCACCAGAACTTGAATATGTTGAAATTACTGGTTTCGAAAGGTGCTGATATTGATGTTTCTCCCATCTACTGCTGCAATCCGCCCCCTTTAATAATGGCATCGAAACTCGGCTATGCTGAAATTGTAAGTTATTTACTTATCAATAAGGCCAACACCGCAATAAAAGATTACATCGGGGCATCTGCCTTGCATTACGCAGCATTTTATAACGATACATCGATTACAGCACTTTTGTTAAGTCACGGCGCCAATGTGAATGCCTTCAACGATGACGGAGAAACTCCCTTAATGCTGGCTGCATTTAATGGAAGTACGGAGGCATCAGACAAGTTGATAAGCGGAGACGCAGAAATAAATAGTACAGATAAGAAAGGATATACACCACTAATGATGGCTTGCCAGAATGGACATTACAATGTTGCCGTGAGACTTCTGCAAAGTTGGGCAGATATCAACCTGTTAAACAAAAAGGGATTTTCTGCATTATCGCTTGCTATTACTAATGATTACCCTGAGATTGTAGATCTATTGCTGCTCAATGGCGCTAATGTTAATGAAAATAATTCTTTAAGCCTAAACCCGATTGCTATTGCCCGAATTTATAAAGAGAACGCGATTGCCGATTCGTTAAAAAAATTTGGTGCAAAACGAAATTACCTGCCATACTTCCATAATAAAGGAATTGGGGTAACTTTCCGCTTCAACAACAAGGACTTTCTCATGGGAGTTGATCTCACATTTAACGATTTAAAATATAATTTCGAAAGTTCGTTACATTATTATTTTCGGCCGTCAGCTATTGCTATACTACAAAAAAACAGTGATAATGGGTATTATCAGTTTTGGGAGCGACGGAACATTTTAGGAATAGGCCTTACAAAAAATTTCTTTGTGCTGAATAAGAACAACAATGCATTAGGAATAAATGCAGGAGCTAATTACGATTTCCATTTTGGAAAATATCGTGGAACCGATATACCTATCAGCAATGGGTTATTGTTGTCGCCTTCCGCAGGACTAGTAAGTAGAATAAAGGGTTGGGAATTTAAACTATTGTATAACTATGCTAAAATGGATGTAATCGGCTTAAAAAACTGGTATATTGGATTTTCGATATCCATAGGTAGTTTTAAAAAACCGATGTTGAATAAACAACTGAATTTAGATTTATAATATATGAAACGAAACTTCCGTCTAATAGTAACTATAATTATATCTGCGATAACTATACTTCTGCCCATATCATGCGGCAATGAATACCCTTTTGCCTCTCAATCAGACTGTGACAGTTGCTTTTCATCTAAGCCCGACGTAGGCCCTTTCCAGGTTGATTTGTCGGATAAAACACTCGATCAAGGTATTGTAGTAAAAGTATTTAAAGGCAAATTCACTGAAAAAATGCAATACGACGATTCGCAATTAATATTTCTCGATACTGCCCGCAGTACGCCTTATAATGTGGATGTGTCTTTAGATGAGTATTATTCAGTGGTCGCAGAATATATGGTTGATGGTAAAAAATATTCGGTAGTTGACGGCGATAAAATTCGTGCATATAGTATAAAAAGTACCTGTAATACTGATTGTTGGATTATTAGAGGTGGTAAAGCAGATTGCAGGTTGAAATTTTAACCGCGAAAGCAATTAAAATCCGTTTTTGAATCAAGTTTTGCAAAAGAGGTTACCAATCTATGCTTTCGTACTACGAAAAAGTTGCCCCATATCTTAATGAACCGCTGTATACGAGTTTTTCAATGCGGGAGGGAAGAAGTGCAATCTCTTTTGCAAACTTTGGTTTGCGCATTGGTTTTGTGCGGTTTTGGGTATTATTGTTTTAATGATTTCTCTCGTATCACCGTATATTATGGATTATTTTTTTCATACTCCTTTAATTTGGCTTTTAATGTTTCAAGTTTGGCTTTTTGTTCTTTTATATCTGGTTTTTTATTTTTATCCTTTTCATCCCACCAATTAAGACAATCATCGCATATTTCTTTTGCTTCTTTTTCTTCAAACAATGGGATACTAACTTTGTAATTATCCGGTTGCGTTTTTATAAAATCTTTAGTATCTCCAAAAAAGTCTTTGTTTTTTGAATTTTCAGCAATAAATAATGTAATGCAATTAGCCAGACTCTCTTCCATCCATTGATAATATTCTGACTTTTGATGATCCGTATTTATATCACAATCCATTAAAGCATGGGCAAACTCATGAATTAATACCATTGAAAAAATGTGCTTTAAGTCTAACTTTTTCTTATTCACATGATCTACAATTTTATTATAGCAGATGAATATAGCTGGTATTTCGAAACTAGTTCCTAATCTTGTATAGTATCCAAAAATTTCAAAAACAGGCTCCTTTAACTCTTTTGAATCTTTAGTATATTCATGGAAGGTCTTTTCTTTAACCAAAAAAACTGGAATATGGTTTAATAATGAATTAAAAACTTCCAGAAATTTTTTGTCAAATGTATCTTCATGTTTAATTAATGATTCTGAGAATAAATTTTCAAAGAATGATATTTCATCTCCTTTGAGCTTATCTGAATCGATATTTATTACTTTAACCTGTAGAGTATTGAAGAAATTATTTTGATTTTTTTGCTCAAGATGTTCTTCATACCATTGACAAAGTGATTTACTAATTCCTACACCCAAACTACAGAGGGGATCTTTATATCTTTTAAATTGCATCATAATTGAATTTGTTTTAGGTTATTTATTTCGCTTATATCACAAATGTTTGTCTAAATTAAACAAAAAATAATATTAAACCACTATTAATCACTTCTTTTTCAAGCCCTTCTTAAACCCTGAATAATTCACCCCTTCCCGTTTCAAATATTCATAATATGTTGCCCTGCTTATACGTAAAAGTTTTAAAATTTCAGGTAATTTTTCAGCAATCTCCCATTTTAGCAAACCTGGTTTCCAAATGTAAGTTTCCTTTACAATTTTTTTATCTGCAATTAAGCGGGATAATTCATGTTCAGAGAATGGCCCGGCTTGATTACCTTCAATAATTACAAAATAAAATTGTAGAGCTGCTGTTTGCATCGGATTCATGGAACCCGGAATGTGCATATTGGTCATTGCATCGTTCATAGTTTTAACCATTTGTTGCGCAACGGCTAAACTCATACCGGATTCTACTAATCTATTGATTGAGAAAAAACCATCTTCATTCATAATGTTTGATTTTTATAATTTAAACAACTGATGGTGGTGGTGGCGGAATTGCACCAAATAAGTTAGATAACTCCTGAACATTTCCTGCTAATTCCCAACCTACCATACCTTGCGTCCAAACATGAGTATTTTTTGTAAGTTGTCCATTCTGAATCATTTGTTGTAACTGTTGCCAATTAAAAGGGCCTGCTGTTTGTCCATTTACAGAAACGCTGTACTGTATTTGTGGAGTTGGTGGTGGTGTTTGTTGGGGTTGATTAACACCATGCATAGCATTACCCATCATCTGGCCAAGGCCACCGCCGACTGCTCCACCAACCATAGCACCTGCCACTAATCCTGCAGCATTTAGCCCACCTTCACCACCTCCGCCACCTCCTGAGCCACCAAGTTTACCAAGACTTTCGGCTGCTGTTTTAGCTACATCCGTCTGCTTGTTTATTGTAAATGCAGCAAGATTATTACCCTCAACCTGTAACCTCATATCTTCCAATTTGATATCTGTCGTGCCATCTATTAATTTTGTCTGCTGATCAACGGTCGATTTCTTTAGTTGCTGATAATGAGGATGTTCCTTATCGAGTTCAATTGCTCCAATATCAAGTCTTTTAAGATTAGCGCCAAAGTCATCTGAAAGAATAGTTAAAATTTGAGGTTTTACAGAATCATTGATTTCGGAGATCTTCCTTTCAATCTGCATAGCCTGAATACCCACTTCCGATGGGTAACTTATTACTATTTGTTTTATCTTCCTTGCCACAGCATCTTGTATCTGCTTTTTAAAGTCATCCAGCGTGAAGGTAATAAGTCGGTTGAGCTTAATGAAATTCCGGTAATCTGTGATGTTAATTGTAAGTGTGCCTCGCACTGCACAAGGAACACCAAGATCAGGAAAACGCTGATCAAAAACATCGAACCAGGGGATACCGAATTTCAGCGGTATATTCTGCGATAGGTTGATAAAATATATTTCTGCCTGGAAGGGTGAACTCCCACCATAAGCAGCACCTACGATACCAGTTAAAACGGGAAAGTTAGCGGTCTTAATAGTTTGATCCTTCGGTCCGATAATGAAATCCTGGATTGTCCCATTGTTTTGTTTATAAAAAAAAACTGCCATTTCTCCATCCTTTACCCTCAGGCTGCTGCCATAACGTATAGCATTTTCCTTTCGGGTCGTATTTGCGGCACCGCTGGGGCTCCATTTCCATACAAGGTATTCCTGCTGGTCGCAACGGATCACATCCATTAATCCGCCTTCTGATTTATTTCCAAATAGTCCCATATTTATTTAAGTTTAAAATTTTTACAAAGTTTTATTCTCGTTATGTAACAACTTTTCTTAATCATTTTTTCGGCAACTTTTTCTTCAAAAGCATTGCAATATTTGACAAAGTATCGACATCGAAAACAAAGTGTTAAGAATATAGCTAACAATTGTATGAGAAAGATAAAAATTACAAATATACCCCACTCTGAATTGCAAAGGCAACTGTTTTGTACTGCCTTATAAACTGAAAAAATAATTACAAGTATTTGCCCACAAAAAAACAACCAGTAGAATATATTAAAAAAGTCTTGGACAAAACTACACCATGTCTTTCCGATGGGCGAATAGCTTTTCCCGAAAATTATTTTTTTATTCTTTTCAAAATATCTGTCTCTAATTCTGTCTATGATTATCTGATTGCTTCTGCTTGAATAGCCAAGTTGCAAGCTAATCAACGATAAAAAAAACAACATCCCGATAACTATTATTGAAAAAAGGAAAAATACATCCAAAGACATAATACCATCTTTAATCAACTTTCCATTGGAAGAAAACTCATTTGAAGAGAAAACAAAAGCATAACCAAAGAACCCAAACAATGCTAATAATGCTGCTAAAAATGATACAAAACTACCTACATTCGCATTGTTATTAATTGCATACTGCTCGTGCAATTGACTTTCTAATTCAAATTGGTTGTCGTTTGAACTGCACATATTTGTTGTTTTTATAATGAATACTCGTTCCCTATTTCAATTTTATATTTTTCGGGAAGTTGATTATTTAACGCACTTTTCTTTTCTAAAAATATTTTATAACTTTCTCTTTCGACACTTTCCGTGCTGTATTCTTTGCTGTTTTTAGTCCATGTAATTTTTTCCAATTCTAACTTTAGTTTTGAATACTCCTTCTTTTCAAGAAAAATTTCGAGAGCATTAATTTTTTTTGTAAGTTCCTCTAATTGAATTTTACTTTTTAATTCAACGATAAATGACTCGTTTTCTAATGATAAAATAATTTCTTCGGCTTTAGCGTATTCGCCTGATTTAATAAAGGTTTCAGCTTTTGATTTTAATTCCTTTTGTTTGTTTAAGTTGCTGTCCTCAGCTTTAATCGAAATTATAAGCCAAATGATAAGAACTGCAACTAAAGTTATGAAACCCAATGCAATATGTAACACTTTTTTATTGTTGCTTTTTACAGTTAAGCGGGCACTTTCGGTTATTTTATTAACGTCCTCAAAGGATTTCTTGTCATTTTTCATTGCCATAGCTGCCTTAGAATGAATTTGCTCTATCTTCTTCATCCATATTTCATTCCATGCATTTTTATATTTTGTTTCTTCTGAAAAAGCATTAAAGTAAGTATTGCTGTCAATTTTACTTGAAGCAAGATTTAGAAATTCCAATATTTCTTCACGTGATGCTGGGATGGGAAAATTAAGTATAAGTTCTTCTTTTCGAGAATCGGTTGTTGACCATTTTAAAGGCTTAGATTTATTGATGAAAAAGCTAAATAGTTTTAATGGTAACATAATATACCAAAAGAATAGCCATAATAGGATTGTTCCAAAACTGATATTGCTTCGACTATTAATGGCTTCATAAAAACTGTCCTTTCTATTAGATTCAACTTCATCTAGTTTTTCAAAAAATTTGATTATATTTTGAGAAGCTTCAATGTTTCTAAATTCTGTTCCACAATCCTGACATTTGGTGGCGAATGTTTCAGCAATTGCTCCGCAAGCAGGACATTTTTTAACATCTCCTAATTTGTCGGATTTTGGTGCAGCAGTTACAGGTTTGTCACTTTTTTGCTTTTCAAATAGTTTAGCTTCCAGCACCATTTCAAATTCATCAAGGTCAACTCCGAATGATTCCGCCTTTTTGAAAAGAATTTGTTTTTCCTTTTCTGTTAACTCTCCATCCATAAGAGCCATTTCGATAAGTTTTTCCAATTGTTCGTTATACATAAGAAATATTTTTATAAATAATTAATTATTATTCTTTTAAAGCATTCATATTTTTATTAATATATTCAAAAACATCCCCATAATCTGCACCATGAAAATCAATGCTAAGATAACCTTTGATGGTTTTATAATCAGCCTTAACATGGTCATGGTTGTGATTGATTATATTTATCCGCATACGGATCAGAAAAGCTTCGATGTAATCCAAAATATCAGGTTGTTCACCTTCTGAATAAAAAGATGTTGGAATATTACTAATTACATAAGACACATATTCCATTGCCTTTTCAAAGTTGCCATTTTTACTGTATATAATACCTAAGTTAAGTATTACATTATATAAGTCGTGATCATAAAAATCGTCCCGATCTGCTTCCTTTTCTTTAACCTGAGAGAGGATTTCATGGAAAACCCTTGACGATTCCTGATAATTTTGATTTTTAAAATAAATCAGGCCTAATAGTTTTTTTAATGCAATTTTTTGTGGGTATTTTTTTATGGCATTTTCAAGGACTGGTGCAAAAATATCTACATGCATTTTGTCGTACATAAATTCATACCCTAACAAGCCGGTCTTTTCAAAAAAATCTTCCAGTGCAATTAGATATCCATATTTATCGAATACAGTATTTAAGAATAAAGCAGCTTCAATGCCCAAGGATTCTTCCTGGTCGTCTATTTGAATTTTAGAATCAATCCATAAAAGAGGCAGTAACTTATTTTTAGGCGCTTGTTGAATTTGCCTTTCAATTTCAACAACAGATTCAATAGTTATTTCATCATTGCATTTTTTCATTTGTTCCAGAAACCACTTGGTCGATGATAATGAAGATAATTGTTCATCTCTTTGGATGGTATTGATTATTTCATCGATATTTGAAAATTCAGATTCAATTTGAATTGATTCTAATTTCTTATTTACCGCATTAACCTGCACACCATTAAATGATTGCTCAATCTCTGACTTTGCAAGCATCTTTAACTCCATCTCAATAAATTCTAGTGTTTTCATAGCTACTTAATTATTGATTACATGACAAATTAAGTCTATAAAAAGCCTTCAAAAAAGTTCATATTGTTCATATTATTTAAACCGGGTTCATTTTTGAAATTGAAATTGACTTTATTCTATTATTGTCACCAGATTTATATTGTCCAAGATTGCAAATTTCATTGTTTTGTTTTCTGAAAATACTTTTACATATAAACTCTTCGTCAGTATCAAACTGAGTAACTTCAATTCTATCGTATTTAATTAACTTTGAATTTTTTGAATGAAGTATTTCAAATTTATTCTCTTCCAATAAACGCATTACAATTTCTTTATCCTTACCGAGTGAAATAATTAATGTATGGCTTTTAATGAAGGTATCCAAATTAAATTGTTCTGCATCAGAGTTTACAAGTTTGGATTGGATAATTATATGGTTTATAAGGTGTAAAGTGGTTTTAAAATCCAGGTATTTGGCAATTATTTCAAGTGTACTTGACCGAATATTCCTATGATCTTTAGCTAAACCTATCATTCTTTCAACGGTTGAACCACTAATAATTTTACCGGTTTTATCAAAAATATCTTTTTCTATACCAAAATCATGCAATCCACTGGTTGTTTCAAAATCAACGGATGTTGTTGTTTGACCATATTTTCGATCAATCAACTTTTTAAGTATCTTCTTTTCAGATTTGTTAAAACTAAATGAATTGCCTTTCCTTTCCATTTTAAGTATTGATCTTTTTTTACAGAAGTTACATCTTTTTTTTAAATTTTACTAATCAAACTGCTCTGACCTATCCACGGAGCAGTGCGGTGGGAGAAAAGATGTGTATGGCAGCGGATGGATGGTTTCAGCGGAGGGACGCCATACTCTGCTTTTGTGCGTTGGCGTATGCCGAAGGCATCCCATTGGGACTGCTACTGTTACTGGAAACTGGAAACAAATCAACTACCTTACTATCCTGGCTTTATTTAACGCCCTTTGATAGCGTTGTGCATTGCGATTATGTTGCTCAAGTGTACGGGCAAAATTATGATATCCTGAAAAATCTTCTTTTGCACACATATATAAATATTCATGCTTCTGATAATTGAGCACTGCATCAATTGAGACTATTGATGGAATGCAGATTGGGCCTGGAGGTAACCCAGTGTTTAAATAAGTATTGTAAGGCGAATCAATACTTATATCCTTAGCCAAAACGCGCTTTATTCCGAAATTGCCACGTGCAAAACGAACAGTTGGATCGGCCTGAAGCATCATATTCTTATTCAATCGGTTGATATATACTCCCGCTATAATTGATTTTTCATCGTTTTTGTGAGTTTCCTCTTCAATAATGGAAGCGAGAATCGATACTTCTAATTGGCTCATTCCTATGCTTTCACATTTCTTCATCCGACTCTCGTTCCAAAATTTTTGATACGCGCTATGCATCTTCCCAAATAACTCTGGAGGCAAAGTATTCCAGTAAAATTCGTAGGTATTTGGAATAAACATAGCCAATATAGTCCTGCCGTTAAATCCATACTGATTTAGAAAATTATCATCGCCAAGAAGCCTCAATATAACAAGGGAATCGGCCTCAATTTGCCTGGATATTTCAAAAGCAAGTTTCCGCTTAAATCTGACATTAGGGATAATCACTTTAACTGGAACCTGGATACCAGCCCGCAACATCGTAATAAGTTTGCGGTTGCCCATGCCATTTTTAAGCAAATATCTACCAGCTTTGATATGCGATGGGTAATTCATTTTTACAGACATCCACTCGAACGATTTTACATCGCATAAATAGTTGCAATTGGTAAGAGAGCTTAACACCTGCTCAAATGTAGCGCCAGTATGAATATAAAGATAGGTCTGTTGGGCTTGTTGCTCAATTCGAACATTAGGCTTGTAAATTTTTCGATATCCAAAATAAGTTATAAATAAAGCCAAGGCTATCCCTACAATAACCAACTTCCTTAACAGATTACCCTTTTTCGATGCGACTTTTCTCCTACTTTTCTTTTTTGCCATCACACCTCTGCCCCATTGCTATTTAAAGTTATCAATATCCATCTAAATGAAAGGCTTGCATACAAAAAGTCCAATGCATGCAAGCCCTATACTTTGTAAAGAATTATTTCAATTTAGAAAGTGCTTCTTTCATTTGTTTCATAGCCTTTTCGAGCTTTTCGTCAGCATTGGCATAAGAAATACGGATACATTTTGGTTCACCGAAAGCACCTCCAGGTACTGTAGAAATAAAAGCCTTATCCAGCAGGTAAAGGCATAAATCCATATCGTTTTTAATAGTAGCACTGCCATCTCTCTTACCAAAATAATAACTAACATCAGGAAATACATAAAAAGCGCCATCAGGAACATTACATTTCAAGCCAGGTATTTCTTTCATAAGTTTTAATACCAGGTCCCTTCTGCGCTTAAAAGCCTTGTTCATGTCTTTGGTATAGGCATTGTCCATTGTTAATGCCGCCAAGGCGGCACGCATCGAAATTGTTGCAGCACTGGAGGTAACCTGACCCTGAAGTTTTGAACAAGCCTTGATAAGCCATACAGGACCAGCCATATAACCAACACGGTAACCCGTCATGGCATAGGCTTTCGAAACCCCGTTAATAACAACTACCCTATCCCTAATCTCTTCGAATTGAGCAATAGATTCGTGTTTACCCACAAAATTGATATGTTCGTAAATCTCATCTGAAATCACAAATATGCGGGGATGTTTGGCAATAACAGCAGCCAATCCCTTCAATTCTTCCTTGTTGTATAAACTACCTGTAGGATTTGAAGGCGAACAGAGCAATATGGCTTTGGTTTTTGGCGTAATTGCCTTTTCAAGTTGCTGTGGAGTAATCTTGTAATTGGCTTCGAGAGTTGTTTCAAGGATAACATTAATTCCCTGTGCAAGCTTTACCTGCTCGGCATAAGTAACCCAATAAGGAGCAGGTATAATGACTTCGTCGCCTTCATCTATTAGGCAAAGTATAGCATTGGCAAGCGAGTGCTTCGCCCCGGTTGAAACTATGATTTGTTCTGGTTTATATTCGAGGTTATTCTCCGTTTTAAATTTGTTTACAATGGCTTTAATTAAATCCGGATACCCATTAACAGGAGGATAGAACGAATAGTTTTCGTCAATAGCTTTTTTACCGGCTTCTTTAACATGGGGTGGAGTAAAAAAATCAGGCTCACCAACCGTAAGGTTAATGATGTTGATACCCTGTGCCTGCAAATCACGGGTTTTTTGATTCATGGCCATGGTTTGAGATTCACTCAAACTGTTGATTCTCTTTGAAAGATGATCCATACTATACAATTGCGTTTAAATATTATTTCCTTGTTATTTTACTGCTTAAAAATACATTTTTTAGCGACAAAATATCTATTTTTTTTGTTGATTTGTGTAAATTTTGATCTTTAAACCATTATATGCTTGAAATCCTTAAATACACCGTACCATCATTGGTTGTTTTCCTGACTGTTTTTTACGTTTTACACTCTTATTTCGAAGACCAGGAAAAGAAGAGGCAATTTAAAACAGCTCTAAAAAACCGGAAACTTATCACTCCTTTGCGTCTCCAGGCTTACGAAAGGGTTATTTTATTTCTGGAGCGCATTTCACCAGAATCCCTTATCATGCGTATTAGCCAAACCGGTATGACGAGCAAGCAATTGCAATCAGAAATACTAACATCTGTCAGGGCTGAATTTGAACACAATCTTTCGCAACAATTGTATTTATCCAATGAAGCATGGGAGATGGTTAAGAGCGCACGTTCAAATACTATAAAGTTAGTTAATATGGCATCCGACAAGGTTTCTGGAGATTCTCCCTATATTCAGCTAAGTACCACCATGCTTGAAATGGTTATGGAAATGGAAAAAACGCCATCCAGTGCGGCTATTGATTTTTTGAAAAAAGAAGTACAGAAGCTTTTTTAATACTTAGTACTATTTAATCAGCTCCACACTCCTTTTAACAAATTTGGTAAGCTCCTCCCCTTTCAGCATGTTGTTTGAGAGCAGGGCCAAATCAATCAATTGTTTTACCAGCTTATTGTTCTTACCATATTTTTTAAGCACATCTTCCCGTTTGGTTTTGATGCCTTGTATTTTCTTTTCTAACGTTTCGCGGCGGTCTTTCTGTTCCTGGGTTATTTCCTCGTCTTTCTTATCCTTTAGCTCTTTTTCGAGTTGTTCTTTTTCGTCTGAAACAGGTTTCTGTTCTTCTGTAAATTTGGAAAGCTCCGTCCCCAACTTTTTGTCTTTGCTTTCAATGATCTGCTTAATGAGCGGATGGTTAGTATTCACCACAAAGCTAAAACTATCAGGCATTTCACCATAAAAATTCATTCCACCGCCCAAAGCCGACATGTCTTTCATTCGCCGCATAAACTCATTTTGAGTAATAATCATAGGCTGTTCGGTTTCCGAAAGACCTTCGAACTGGACTTGGAAATGCCCCTCTTTAGGCAGTAGCACTTGAATAACCGGCCGCAAATCTTCCTGTTGTTCGGGCGGGAGTTTCGATTCGGGAATATCGCCTTTTGCGATTAACCTGTCAACGACATCTGAGTCAACACGGGCAAATCGGCAATCTTTAAATTTAGTTTCAAGGTTGTTGATAAAATGAGCGTCAAAGTAACCGTCCATTGCCAGAACATCATAACCTTTAGCTTTGGCAGCTTCAATAAAGCTGTGCTGATCAATAAGATTAGTCGAGTAAAGATAAATAAGCGTTTTGTCCTTATCGGTTTGGGTGTCCTCAACAAGTTTCTTGTATTCTTCGAATGTAAAATACTTGTTATCAGTACTTTTTAAAAGGGCAAATTTTTCAGCACGTTCATAAAATTTTTCTTCGCTAATCATACCATATTCTATAAAGAGCTTGAGGTTGTCCCACTTTTTCTCAAATTCAGGGCGGTCGTTTTTAAAGATTTCCTCGAGCCTGTCTGCCACCTTCTTTGTAATGTGGCTCGAAATTTTCTTCACATTCGAATCGCTTTGCAGGTAACTGCGTGATACATTGAGCGGAATATCCGGTGAGTCGATGACCCCATGCAACAAAGTAAGAAAATCTGGAACAATCCCCTCTACTGAATCGGTTACATAGACCTGGTTGCAATAAAGCTGTATTTTATTTTTCTGGATTTCTATGTTGCTCTTAATTTTTGGAAAATAAAGGATACCTGTAAGATTGAATGGGTAGTCCACATTAAGGTGAATGTAAAACATGGGCTCGTCCAAGACGGGATACAAATCGCGATAGAATTTTTTATAATCTTCGTCTTTCAGATCTGTAGGCTTGCGGGTCCATAACGGCTTAGTATCATTAATAATAAGATCCTTACCTGTTTCTATTTCTTTGCCATCCTTCCATTCTTTTTCCTTACCAAAGGCAATTTCAACTGGCAGAAAACGGCAATATTTCTTTAATAATTCCTGAATGCGATGTTCTTCAAGGAACTCTTCCGATTCCTTTTCAATATGTAGGATAATATCGGTACCACGGTCATCTTTAGTGGTTTCATCCAGGGAATATTCAGGACTTCCGTCGCAGCTCCATTTTACAGCTTTAGCGCCATCCTGATAAGATTTGGTGATAATTTCAACTTTTTCAGATACCATAAATGACGAATAAAAACCAAGACCAAAATGTCCAATCATGGAATTAACCTGGTTTTTGTACTTTTCCAGAAATTCTTCCGCGCTTGAAAATGCTATCTGATTGATATATTTTTCAACTTCTTCGGCTGTCATACCGATACCACGGTCTGAAACAGTAAGGGTTTTCTTCTTTTTGTCGAGGCTCACACGTACGGTTACGTCGCCAATTTCTCCTTTAAAATCGCCCACTGAGGCAAGCGCTTTGAGCTTTTGTGTGGCATCTATGGCATTGGAAATTAATTCACGTAAAAAGATTTCGTGATCGGAATAGAGGAATTTTTTAATAATCGGGAATATATTCTCTGTACTTACTCCTATCTGGCCTTTTTGCATTTTATTTTAGTTTTAAGGTTCAACATAAAATTACCTGTCACCTCCCTAAACAAAGCGTATGCCATCAGGTATGTTCTGACAAATCGTCAGCGCCTGGTTTCTTCAGTACGGCGAATATCAAGGTTAGACTTAAAAACCCAATGATCTTTTTGAAACTTTAAACCATCGAATGTCAGGTCAGGAGCATAGTACTCATATTGCCCGTTATATTTAGACTCTCGTGGGACCAAGTGATCGAATACGATCATTTTTAGTTTTTCGTCATATTTGAGGTTCATGCCTACTTCAGCAGAGTATTCAAACACTACCCGTTTCTTCATTTTATTGTCTATCTGAAAAATAGGCGCCCCAAATATAGGATTGCCCAGCTGGTCGAAAAACAAGACATCTATAACTTTTCGTGTAACAAGAAAATTATGATATTGCAATGCCAAAAGGGTATAATAAACCTGGTTTTTTACCTTATTCTTCAATATTTTATAATATAAACCTCCATACCAGTTACTAGCATTTAAAAATGAATTTTCGGGATTGGTCATTTCATCATTACGGTCGGTCAATTCAAACAGCTTAACAGTTGGGCTTACAACCTGTATATAACAATAATACTGATGCGTTCCATCGCTTAATGGAATGTTCCAGTTGATGATACGGAAAGATTTATCAGGTGCATAAAGTTGACCTAAGTTTTTCAGGGTATCGAATGAATAGTCGAATGAACCGGGAACACTCAGTAATTGCTTAAAAGTTTGCTTGATTTTGTTGTTAATAGCAAGTTTTTCGCTATTAGACTGTGTTCCTGATATTGTTTTAAAATAATATGCTATAGAATCTACAGATTTTTTGAAATAATCAGTACTAATAATCTGAGCATTAAGGAAAAAAGAAAAGAATAGAAGAGGCAAAAAAGCGAGCTTTCGATAAATAAATGACATATAAACTGCAAGTATTTATCTAATAATCAGATTTATATCATCCATCAATTTATCTTTATACGACTTACCAATAGGTATAGATATCGTTCCTTCGTGAGTTTTAATGAGGATGCCATTATCCTCGATAACATTAATACAGTTAGTATTCACAATAAAAGAACGGTGTACCCTGGTAAACTTTGATAGAGGCAATTTTGTTTCAATTGACTTCATTGTAAAATGGATTGTATATTTTTCGCGATAAGTATTTATCACGATGTAGTTTTCGAGCGCTTCAACCCATAGAATATCATTGTATTTCAAACGAATAAGTGACGAATCGTGTTTTATAAAAATTTCGTTACCTTTTGTATCAACCCTACCCTTTTTATAACGATTCATCGCCTTTGAAACAGCTTTAAAAAATCTTACGTACTGGATTGGTTTTAATAGATAATCAGTAACATCATATTCAAAGGCATTTAAGGCATATTTTTCTTTGGAAGAAATGATAATAATTTGAGGAGCAATAGTTAATGAATCCAGAAAATCAATACCACTCATTTCAGGCATTTCTATATCAAGAAAAATCAAATCAATCTCGGGTTGCTTCTCCAATGCATTAATTGCATCTACCGGATTTGTGAAGGTGTTTAACAATGTAAGGGTTTCGGTTTTAGCGATAAATTCCTCAATCACCCTACACGAAAATTTGTCATCGTCAATAATAATACAGTTCATCGTTTGTGCTTTTCATCTAACAAATGTAGATGTTTATCATAAATTATATCGATTTGGTCAAAGATAACACATTTTTTTTATAACAAGGATTACTTCAATTAAAATTTAATCAATCGGTTATATTCCTATCAATAGTATATTTTAGGCATCATGATTGGGGTCTGTATTGTAGAATTTTTTGACCAATAATTCCGATTTTTTTATAGAACCTTTAAGCCATTCGAGTTTCAGGCATAATTTTTCATCACTGGTTAAATGCCACTCAATTTCAGAATTTCTGAGCTTATTGATAACATGGGTTAGAATAATGGCTGTTGAAACTGAAAGATTAAAACTTTCGGTAAAGCCAAACATAGGGATGGTTAACATTTCGTCGGCGTTTTGACGCATTTCATCTGAGATTCCATCCAATTCCGATCCCAAAATAATAGCAAATTTACCCTTTGATACGTCAAACTCATGTAATGTTGTACAATTTTCGCCAGGTACAGTGGCAACTATTCTATAATTATTCGATTTTAATTGTTTTATTGCCTCTAAGGAATTGTTTTTCAAATTATTGTACTTATGCAATTGTAGCCATTTACCTGCACCCATAGCCACACTGCGACTATACCGATAGGCATTTTTATTTTCTATGATATGAATATCCTGAATTCCAAGGCATTCGCATGTACGAAGAACAGCGCTTGCATTCTGTGGCTGAAAAATATCTTCAAGAACAACAGTAACATAGCGCATCCGGTTATCTAATACTTGATTGATCAATGCCAGACGACGTTCCGACACAAAACCAGATAAAAAATCGACCAACCGAAAATCTGTCATGTCTTAAAATAAAAAAAAAGGGAGCCATAAGCTCCCTAATAAATTTTTAACTGCCAAAGCTTAATTAACGCTTCCTGACAAGTCGGCACCAGCTTTAAACTTAACAACATTCTTTGCTTTAATGTTGATAGGTTTACCAGTTTGAGGATTACGACCAGTTCTTGCGCTACGTTTGGCAACACCAAATGAGCCGAAACCCACTAATGCAACGCGATCGCCTTTTTTCAAAGACTTTGTTGTAGACTTAATGAAAGCATCCAAGGCCTTTTTCGAATCAGCTTTAGTCAATTTAGTTTCTGCTGCAATGGCATCAATTAATTCAGCTTTGTTCATAACAAATCATTTTAGGGTTAGTAAAATATTTTAAAAAAAAATTATATTACAAATATAGAGTATTTCTGATGTTTAGCAAATTCTTATAAAAAAAAATGATAAAAAATGCACAAAAAAGTGCATTTTTTTTGATAAAAATTAAAAATTGGGGTATGAAATGCCCTAAACGAGTCCAGGAATTTTCTAAAAAAACGCTTCTGAAATTAAAAAAAATTATACTTTTGCAGCCGGAGAAATGGCAGAGTGGTCGAATGCGGCGGTCTTGAAAACCGTTGTTCGGGCGACTGAACCGGGGGTTCGAATCCCTCTTTCTCCGCCAATCAAAACAAATGCCCTGTAAGGGGCATTTTTGTTTTCGGACAATTGCCAAACCTGTTTGAGCAATTGAATGGAAAAATTCAAACGAAATCAAATCCGCTTTAGAAATCGAGGAAATATTATCTTTGAAAATAAACTATAATCATTGTTTAACTTGATTGTTTTCTAAACGATAGGCATTTATTATATCCAGTAATTCATTGCCAAATTGTTTTACCTTTTTTTTCCCAAAACCTTTGATTGTTTTAAGCTCTGTAATAGATGAAGGTAGTTGTTCTATAAGCGCCATCAGGGTTTTCTGGTGCATGATTATGTAGGCTGGCACATTAAGTTCATCCGCTTTGTTTTTTCGCCAGGCTTTCAGGCTTGCATAAAGCTTGGGATGGGCAATATGGCTGGAGATACGCTCATCCGATGGTTTAGCTTTCTGTTTTATTTCAGGCTTTTCAATAGCAGCTTTTGCCCTGGCCTCCAGATAGGTTTTTACCACGAAACCTGCCATGCATGCCTTTAAACAAGATAATTTGATGGCCGATTCTCCACGAAGTTTATCCAGTACTTCACGGATTATTTTACGAACAGCTTTATTATCCGTTTCAACCTCAATATCTTGTAAAACATCATAAACAATAGTTTCAGTTTTTTCGGCAAAGTAAATACATGCTTTTTTAATGCGCCCCTGCAAAAGAATATTTTCTTCAACGTTATTTTGCTGAGCAAGTAACTGTTGCACCTGAGCTTTGAATTTTCCGGACACCTCAGAAATTTCAGTTTTTATGGAAGCATTCATCCTGCTGAAAGTATCGCGTAAATCAATATGAATACTGGCAATATGTTCATTCAGTAGTTTTATGCAGTAGTTTAATCGCCGCTGCAAAGGGTTAAAATCGAACAATTCGGCAAGCAGCATTTGCTGATAGGCGTTTTTAGATTCGTCTAAAAGCTGTTGTCCCGGAGGGTTTTGATCGATGTTTCGGGTAAACTGAAGTATGGTTGAGTCGTTTTTTACACTCCGGGGTGAGATAGGTGTACTCAATACCAATCCTTCAAGAGTCTTACAGCGACTTAGGGCGACATATACCTGCCCATGTGCAAAAGCTGCATTGGCATCAATGATAGCTTTTTCAAAGGTTAACCCCTGGCTTTTATGTATGGTAATAGCCCAGGCTAATTTCAACGGGTATTGCACGAATGTGCCGGCAATGGTTTCCTGTATTTCTTTGGTTTCTTCGTCAATGGAATATTTTGTGTTTTGCCATTCTACTTTTTCCACAGGTATTGCGTCAAAATCACCAGGGCACTTTACAAGTATAGTTTCTTCTTCAAAATCAACAATAGTTCCAATTTTGCCGTTATAATAGAGTTTTTCATGTGAACTGTCATTTTTAACAAACATCACCTGTGCACCCGATTTTACGGTAAGCTCCATCTCGGTAGGGAACGAATATTCGGGAAAATCGCCATGCACGGTTGCAACAAAGGAATGGGCTTTTACCGGCAATTTTTTCAATTTCAGTTCATTTATTTCCTGTGCCTGGGCATTGTGTGTTGTTAGGGTTATATATCCCTGCTCGGCGCTGTGGCTGAAGCCTGGTATGTGCCTTTTATTTAACTCAAGTAAGGTTTCAGGGTCAATCCTGTTTTCACGTACTTTATTGAGCATATCGATAAAAGCAGAATCGCTCTGGCGGAAAATGTGTTTCAGTTCAATACTTACATACTGGGTTTTTTGCAAGGCTTTGCTGCTAAAGAAAAACCCCGTATCATAATAATCTTTCAATATGTTCCATTCATCATCTTTAATAATTGGCGCAAGTTGCTGAAGGTCACCTATCATTAGCAATTGAACGCCGCCAAATGGCTTGAAACGGTCTTTATACTTTCTGAGTACCTCGTCTATTCCATCCAGCAAGTCGGCCCTTACCATACTAATTTCATCAATCACAAGCAAGTCGAGGCTTTTAATGATATTAACTTTTTCGCGGCTAAACCTATGAAAACTATTTGGAGGATTTTTGCTGCCTTCTTCATTTGAAAAAGTATTATTGTGATATTCATTAGTGGGGATACGGGGGCCAAATGGCATCTGAAAAAACGAGTGAACGGTAACCCCACCGGCGTTAATAGCAGCAACGCCTGTTGGCGCAACAACTATCATGCGTTTGGGCGATTTTCTTTTCAGGTTATGTAAAAAGGTGGTTTTACCAGTGCCTGCTTTCCCGGTTAGAAATACGTTTTTGTCGGTATGTTGCACAAAGTCAAAGGCCAACTGCAACTGGGGGTTATTGACGATTTCCATTTGAAATACAGTAAATATCTGACTCCCTATTAATAATTTTCCTCGTACAATTCAAAGTAAGCCATTGGATGCTGGCAGGCAGGGCAGTTATCGAGGGCCTTTTCGCCTTCATGCACATAGCCACAGTTGGAACACACCCATTTTACTTTTTCTTTCTTCTTAAATACCGTACCGTCTTCGATATTCTTCAATAGTTTTAAATAGCGTTTTTCGTGTTCGGCTTCTACTTTGGCAATCATTTTAAAGGCTGTGGCAACTTGCGGAAAGCCTTCTTCCTGTGCAATTCGCGCAAATTCAGGATATAGTTTTGTCCACTCATCGTTTTCGCCCATTACAGCAGCTTTGAGGTTTTCTGATGTTGTACCAATTTTTCCGGCAGGGTAAGAAGCTGTAATCTCAGTATCGCCGCCTTCAAGAAACTTAAAAAAACGCTTGGCATGTTGTTTTTCCTGGTCAGCAGTTTTTTGGAAAATGTTGGCTATTTGCTGGTAGCCTTCTTCTCTGGCAACTTTTACAAAAAATTCGTAACGATTCCGCGCTTGCGATTCACCTGCAAATGCTTTTAGCAGGTTTTGTTCGGTTTTTGTTCCTTTTAAACTTTTTTCCATGATTTTATATTTTTGATTGGTTATGATGAGATTTTTAAAATTATAACAACTGCATAATAATACGCTGTAATTTAAATTATTAATTGATAACGCTTATTGCCTTGAATTAATTTCGCGTCTTCTGGCTATCTGTTTGATTGATTTCTTTATCAAAATTATGAAAATTTGCGTTTCCCCAAATTTGTAGTTGAGTTATTAATTAAAAATGCATCCCAATCTCTTCGGCAAGATAAACTGCAATACCGGCAAAGTAACCTATTAAAGCAAGCCAGGATATTTTTCGCAGGTACCAGAAGAATTCAATTTTTTCTAAACCCATAGCAGCAATTCCGGCAGCAGAGCCAATGACTAAAATGCTGCCACCTGTTCCCGCGCAATAAGCTATTATTTCCCAAAAAGAATGATCGGTAGGAAACTGCGATAATGGGTACATACCAATGGCTGCTGCAACAATTGGCACATTATCAACAATGGCAGAAAGCAAGCCAAAACTGGCAGCAATAGCATTAGTATCCCCAATATTATGGTTCATTATAGCTGCTAACCTATCTAGCTGTCCCGTAGATTGCAACGAAGATATTGCCAATAATATGCCTAGAAAAAACAGCACACTTGGCATATCCATGCGTTGAAGCGCTGTGGTGACTGAGAACTGATGTCTTTGTTCCGCCTCTTTGTTTTTATGCATCATTTCAGTTATCAGCCATAACAAACCTAAGCCAAACAGCATACCCATAAAAGGTGGTAGATGTGTGATGGTTTTAAACACAGGAACAAATAATAATACCCCCAGGCCTAAAAAAAATATTATATTTTTCTCCTTTGTATTTATTTCTCTTTTTTCATCAAGTGAAGTTAAAAGCTTTGGTGCTACATTACCTTTAACAGTGAATGTAACTACTATTAAAGGAATTAATAAGCTAAATAAACTGGGCAGAAAAAGCCTAAGAATGATATTGGTTGAAGTTATCTGATTCCCAATCCACAGCATAGTGGTTGTTACATCTCCTATAGGCGACCAAGCCCCGCCTGAATTGGCGGCAATTATAACCATGCCAATATATAACAAGCGTTCTTTTTTTTCGGGGACTAATTTGCGTAAAAGGGTCACTAAAACGATGGTAGTTGTGAGGTTGTCCAAAACTGCAGATAAGAAGAAGGCTAAAAACGAGATTATCCAGAGAAGCGTTCTTTTATTTGTAGTTGTAATGCGGTTTGTAATGACCTCGAAACCATCGTGTGAATCAATTAATTCAACAATCGTCATGGCCCCGATAAGGAAAAACAGGATGCCGGATATATCGCCCAGGCGGTCAACTAAACCTTCGGAAATAATTTGGGTGTCGGTCTGAAATAAAATATAAACTGTCCAGCAAAGCACACCTGTCAGCAATGCCATGGCAGTTTTGTTAATTTTTATGAAATGCTCGGAAGCAATGGCCAGATAACCAATAATAAAAATAGCTGTGATAATAATGTTCATCATGTAAGAGCTGGATGAGTTTTATATCTATTAAAGTTATAACACGATGATAAAGATATGAAAATTATCAAGTGGATGTTACCCTTTAGGTTGTAAGCAACTTTTTAATGAGACTCTTTTCGCAATATCAATTCCTGGATCAAATTTCATGAAGGTTCTGAGAATCAATTTTCATACCTTTGTAAATTCGATTTGTTTCGACATGAATATATTCTCAAAATTATTTAATAGACTTTTATATTGGCGGATATACCATATTAGCAGCAGAACATTTCTGATCATTGCCAGTATTTTTGTTGGGATTGTTTCGGCTTTAGCGGCTGTAATCTTAAAGAAATTTGTACACTGGCTTCACGGAATACCTGCATTTTTTTCGGAGATATCCAATAATCATCTATGGTACATTTATTTGCCTTTAACAGGTATTATCATTACGGTAATTATTACCAAAATTCTATTTAAGGGCAAATTGGAAAAGGGCCTGGGAAGTATTCTTTATTCCATATCCAGAAAATCGTCTAGGATAGAAAAAGAAAAGATGTATTCTCATGTTATAACCAGTGGCATTACAATTGGTTTAGGCGGCTCGGCAGGCTTGGAGGCTCCAATCGTCATAACCGGAGCAGCCATAGGTTCGAACATAGCCCGTTTTTTAAATCTAGGCTATAAGGAACGCACCCTTTTACTTGCTTGCGGGGCAGCTTCAGGTATTGCTGCAGTATTCAATAGCCCTATCGCGGGAGTTATTTTTGCATTAGAGGTGTTACTGACCGAAATTTCAATACCTGTTTTTATTCCGCTATTGATTTCAACAGCAACTTCAATAATTGTTTCCAAATTCCTCTATAAAGGACAATTATTCTATTTGGTCACCAATGACTGGTATTATCATGCCATTCCCTTCTACATATTGTTGGGAATTATTTGCGGGTTGCTGTCTGTTTATATGACCCGTGTTACTTTAAGAGTAGAGGATTTTTTTATTAAGAAAAAAAGCATCTATGTAAAAGCACTGTTGGGCGGTCTAAGCCTCGGTATTTTAATTTTTATTTTTCCGCCCTTATTTGGCGAAGGTTACGACACCGTTAAAACAATTTTAGCAGGTTCTTATTCAAATTTATTAGATTTTAGCCTTTTGGAACCTCTAAAAAATAACCCCTGGATCATTCTCCTGGTTACATCATTTATGATTTTGCTTAAAGTTTTTGCTACTTCGTTAACAACAGGGTCGGGAGGTAATGGGGGTATTTTTGCCCCATCGTTATTTACAGGCGCTTTAACAGGCTTCGGACTATCCTTTTTTGTTAATACATCCGGCATCAGTAATTTGAATGTTAATAATTTTATTGTTGTAGGAATGGCCGGTATTTTAAGCGGTGTAGTTCACGCTCCATTAACCGGCATATTTTTAATTGCCGAAATTACAGGAGGATATGTTTTATTTGTGCCGCTTATGATTGTCTCTGCTTTATCGTATTTCATTAGTAAGTATTTCGAGCCTCATTCAATATATACAAAATTACTTGCCCAAAATGGCCATTTGTTAACGCAAGATAAGGATACTAATATTCTTCATCAGCTTAAACTGGATGACCTGATAGAAAGGGATTTTTTTCCATTAAAATCAGTTGGTACGCTAAAAAGTCTGGTTGATGCATTTACCGTAAGCAACCAATACGTTTATCCGGTTATAGACAATGATAATAACCTTCTTGGAGCTATTTATCTCGAAAATGTTAAACATTTATTATTCGAAAAAGAACTTTACAACCAGATAAAAATTATTGACATTACAGACACAACCATTATTCCACTTGATAGAAATGAAAGGATGGATTCAGCCATTGCAAAATTTGAGACAACTAATCTTGGGACCATTCCTGTGATTGATGGAACCCAATACATAGGATGTATTTCCCGTTCCAATATATTTTCATATTACAGAAGAATGTTAAAACAATCGGCGTCGTTGTTTTAACAAGTGACGGGGTGAAGAGGTGATGAAGTAACGACTTTTTACCAATTTTAATGAATATAATCTTTAGTGTCCGATTCATTATAAAATTCAGAATTCATGAATATAAAAATTGCAGGCATATTTTTAATTGGTTTTTTCAATGTGTGTTTTATGTTAAGCCGGGGTACCCATGAAAAAAACCAAAACACTGACTTTGTTCTGATTAAGAAAGACAAAAATATCAGTATTTATGAAAAGTGGATTAAGGTTGACAATACACGTTCTGCCCGCCAGTTGAAAGTTGAGTTTATGGTTAATGCTTCCATCGAAAAAGTGGTGTCCGTAATCAAGGATGTTAAGAATACTATCCAATGGATGAAAAGTGCCAAAACCTATTATCTCCTTAAAAAGATCGATCAGAATAACTGGTATTCGTATGTGCAGTTTTCAATTCCCTGGCCGCTTAATAACCAGGACTGCATCATAAAATTTGAAGTACTCCCTTCGTCTTCTGTTAAGCGGACGGAGATACGTTTAACAGGCGTCCCGAATTACCTGAAAGAGTATAAAAACGTGACCAGGATTTCGGATATGGAGGGTTCATGGATATTGAATTATAAGGGTATTAAAAGCACCAGTGTAGAATATTATACCTTTTCCAAACAGAAACCCATATATCCTCGCTGGCTCATAGACCCAATCATGCGGAATAACATGATATCCACCATGAATGCTTTTAGAGAAATAGTAAATAAGTAAGTGGAGGGGTGATAATTAGTTTCCTCATACTTCTTTATTAATCAATACGAAAATTAATTACCTTTGATTTACGTCCTAACTTTGAGGAAACAGGGCATAAAATTCTTTTTTAGTTGGCATATTTAATCATTTAAAGCATTAGAACATTGAAAAAAGGCTTTTTAAAAACTGACGCATATCACACTGACAAAAATACCACCAGGTTGTTATTTGATAGGCTAATGTTAAATTCCCGTTGGGCTTTTATGAGCAGGTTTATTGGCATAGTGCTTAAAAACCGCAGGATAGCCTTGCGGGGAACCTATGATACCAATGCCTGGGCATCGTCATCATTGGATGTGTTCAATCTTATTGAAAAATGCGGCGGTAGGTTTCATATTACAGGATTGGATAACATCCGTAATTGTAAAGAACCGGTGGTTTTTATTAGTAATCACATGAGTACTCTTGAAACTATGATATTCCCGGGCATCATCGCTCCCATTAAGGAAGTTACTTTCGTAGTTAAAGAAAGCCTTGTTAAACATCCTGTTTTTGGTCCGGTTATGCGCTCCCGAAATCCAATAATTGTTAGCAGAGCTAACTCAAGAGACGATTTTACTACGGTTATGAACAAGGGACAAGAGTTATTAGCACAAGGAACATCGGTTATCATTTTTCCACAGAGCATGAGGAGAGTGGAATTTGAACCCAGGGAGTTTAATACCTTAGGTGTTAAATTGGCAAAAATGGCTAATGTTCAGATTATTCCTATAGCCATAAAGACGGATTTTTGGGAAAATGGCAAATACATAAAGGAATTAGGGCCGATTAATCGGGACAAACCAATATACATGACCTTTGGAAAACCTTTCAACGTAAATGGTCCCGGAAAAGAAGAAAACAACAAAATTATAGAATTTATTATGAGCTATTTAACGCAATGGAGTGAGGTTAAGGCCTAGTATATTACGGTATTGCCCCTGCCTTTGCCAACAGGCAGACGTATTGGGTTTCGTCAGAAAATTTTAAATAAAATAATACACCTGTTGAATAGCTGATTTTCAGAAAAAAAATACGGCGAAGTTTGATACTTCGCCGGTAGTAATAAGAGAGGGAAGAGATAAGGAATGATCTCTAGTGTATTTTCTTAAGTAAGTCCAATGCCTTTACTCTATAATAATTATTGCTGTTAGCAATATTGTTAAGCATTGAAGTAGCGCGGCTCATTTGATTGGATTTCAAATAACACAGTGCCAGATACCAATCGGCGTGCTCAATATAAGTAAGGTCATTTTTACTAATTACATACGAAAGGTTTTCAACAGCTTTGTCGTAGTTTTGTGTTTCAATAAATGAAATCCCGGCAAAAAAGTGGGCTGCTGTATTTGAAGGATCGGCCTTTATAATTTCCCCGAATATAGCAATAGCCCCTTTGCTATCGCCCTTATCGTATAATTGAACTGCATAAATGAGTTTGTTCACTTCGTTAGTGCCTGACCCACGGCTATTGACTCTGCTGGCTTCATAATTAGCTTCATAACGATGATAGTAAGAGGAAAAAATCCTGTCGTTTGAAGAGCGCGAAAAATTGAGCACAACTGTGGATACGACTATCAGCAAGGTGATTGCTGCTGCTGCCATATATCTCCAGTTAAAACGAGAATTGCTGAAAAACTTTGCGCTATCTTCATTGGTTTCCGAACCCACAACATAGTTTGCTGCTGTAATAGCATTGTATAACTCCTGGGTCTCTTTCAGTTTTTCTTTAAAAGCAAAAACCTGGTCATCATCAATGGTACGATCAATTTCTTCCATCAGTCGTCTTGATTGTTTCAACGCTTTGTCACCCACAAGTTCTTTTTCGAACGAGTGCTTCTCGTCACCGTTCATCTCACCATCGAGGTATCTGATAATTTTTTCCAAATCTTTCATTGGTAAATTCTTTAAAGTACGGGTCTTGAAGAATCCTCTCTATTAATATCTTTTTGCATCTGAACCGCCGGTTCTTCGTATGCTGTTCAGAGCTAAATCCCATCAGTTTTGTAATTTCACTAATGGTTAACCCCCTAAGAAACAGTCTTATAATCTTCTGACAATCTGGTGTTAACTCATTAAAATGTTTAATAAATATATTTCTACGTTCGGTTTTAATAATATCTTCAAGCAAGCCTTCGTTTTCGCTGATAAATTTGTCGCACTCTTCATGATTTGTTTTTCTTCGCTCACGTTGCTCTAAGTGCTTCAGCCAATATGTTTTAACAACCGAAAACAAATATGTATGAAAAGAACTTTTTAATTCAAGCGCACCATCTCTTATTTTATGGTACACGAAAATCAATGCATCTTGGAAAATATCTTCAGCATCTTTATCTGTACCGCTATTTTTCTCAATGTAATACCGAACTGACCTTAAATTTTTCCGGTATATATATAAAAGGACATCATTATTCTGACTTTGAATACCTTTTACAATTTCTTCGTCTGTATAAAGTCCCTTCTTCATGTATTAATACTGTTTAAAAGGCAAAAGTAACCTTAAAAATATATGTTGTAAAACATTAAAAGGTCTTGATTCTGATATTGGACTGTTGCATTCTTCATGAATTCTGATGAATCAGCATATTTTTAAATCAAAAAATTAAATCTTAAAACCCTTCAAATTTAAAATTTTGTAACCTTTTTTATCCAACATTGATACGTTACTAAAAGTCATCTGTTATATTAATTTGCCGAAGTAATCAGAATACAGGATATATTCGGTATAAATTGATCCTAAAGTATTAAAATTTATCAGTTCAAATAAAGTCTTAAACTCACTCTCAAATGCAACCCTGCTCAGTATAGAAAGTTTATTACCCATGCTTTGGGTCTATTCTCTCGGGAGGGTGAGTGGTGAAATAATGATAATACAATTTAATAAATTCTGATGGTTATTAGACCCTTCAAAGGTAAATTAAATCCGCTATAACCTATAAAAATGTAAGTTTATTAGTGGATTAAGTAATATAATTTACGATTTTTTTTTAAAGAAGTTGCACTCGATATAATTTTGTTCATTTTAACATGTACAAACCAAGTTGCGATCGCCATAAGCGTCATCGATCCGGCTTACTGATGGCCAAAATTTGTTTTCCTTTATCCAATCAAGCGGGAAGGCTGCTGTAGTTCGATCGTAAACATGGGGCCAACTTGTTTCGATCGCAACTTCCTGACAATGCGGTGCGTTTTTAAGAACATTGTCTTTTTTGTCTGCTTTTCCATTAATAATATCTTGAATCTCATGATAAATTGAGACCATAGCTTCTACAAAGCGATCGAGTTCCTGAAGCGATTCGCTTTCTGTAGGCTCAATCATAAGAGTTCCGTGTACCGGGAACGATAATGTTGGCGCATGAAACCCGTAATCCATAAGTCTTTTAGCAATATCTGTTTCCGTAATTTCCGATGCTTGCTTAAAAGAGCGGCAATCAAGTATCATTTCATGGGCAACAAAACCATGTTGGCCGGTATATAAGATGTTATAATAATCTTTGAGGCTTGCTGCCAAATAATTTGCATTAAGGATAGCATATTGGGTGGCCCTGGTTAACCCTTCTCCCCCGAGCATTCTGCAATAGGCATGAGATATAGATAAAATACTTGCACTTCCGTAAGGTGCCGCTGAAACTGCGTGAACACCTTGCTTACCGGTAATCGCAATCATAGGGTGCGAAGGCAGACAATCGGCTAGGTGCTTTGCAACAGCAATGGGCCCCATACCCGGACCGCCTCCCCCATGCGGAATAGCAAAAGTTTTATGCAGATTAAGATGGCATACGTCTGCACCTATTGTCGCCGGATTTGTCAACCCAACCTGGGCATTCATGTTAGCGCCGTCCATATAAACCAGTCCACCGTTACCATGCACAATATTGATCATTTCTTTTATGTCCGATTCGAATACTCCATGCGTTGATGGATAAGTAACCATAAAGCCGGCAAGTTTATCTTTATGTTGTTCAGCAAGTTGTTTCAGGTGTTCAATATTGATATTCCCTCGTTCATCACAGTTTACAACCTCGATTTTCAGCCCGGCCATGGCTGCACTTGCAGGATTGGTCCCGTGTGCCGACGAAGGGATCAGCATCATATCACGGTGACCCTCGTTACGGCGGCGGTGGTATTCGCAGATAACAATCAGCCCAGCAAACTCACCTGCTGCTCCAGAATTGGGTTGGAAAGATATAGCTTCAAACCCGGTAATAATCTTTAGGTAATGCTCCAAATCATTAATTAGTTGACGATATCCTAAAGCCTGTCCTGCAGGCACAAAAGGATGAATATCCGCAAATTCGGGCCAGCTTAATGCAAACATTTCGGTCGCAGCATTCAGCTTCATGGTACATGAACCTAGCGCAATCATCGAATGGGTCAATGAAAAATCTTTCCTTTCTAACCTTTTAATGTACCGCATCATTTCGGTTTCGCTGTGATATTGATTGAATACTTTTATTTCCATAAACTTGCTTTGGCGAGAAAAGGATGTGTCAAAAGCAATCATAGTGATTACCTTATTAATGAACGGGGTTTTCTTGCCTGTAGCT
>Ga0182017_10000594_pt1 | contig 28685 bp, 17 predicted proteins | sample 712E3DmetaG_FD_120492 | JGI IMG/M metagenome (GOLD analysis project Ga0182017, IMG submission 120492) | Permafrost microbial communities from Stordalen Mire, Sweden - 712E3D metaG | ecosystem: Environmental > Terrestrial > Soil > Wetlands > Permafrost | place: Sweden: Stordalen | collected... | reverse complement strand
GCTGTATCGTCATGGCGGCTCTTTTCATGACACAGTGCACGCATCCCACGCAACTCAGCGGAGGCGGTTCCGATACCGAGGTAAGCGGCAGGATACTCGCAGCCGACGGCACGGCCAAGGCGGGTATGAGGGTAGTGCTTATCGCGGAATCCTACGATCCCGCGTTTGATGGAAATTTGCCATCCAAAATGTTCGACACGACCGATACGAACGGTACGTATCATTTCGACAGTCTCAATAAAGGCATCTATAACGTGCAAGCCGCTAATCCCAATGACGGGACCAAGCTTTTGCTCAATTCCATAACGGTCGATTTCGGTAAAACCACCCTTGTTCCCGAAGAAACCCTCAAGAAAACCGCCACGCTTATGATCGTGCTTCCCGATAGTTTACTTACCGCAACAGGGATTATCACGATACCAGGTACGTTGCTTTCTAAATCATTTTCCGGCGGCAACGGCGTTTTTGAAATGGATTCGGTTCCTCAAGGGACACTGCAAAGCATTCAATTTAAAAAGACTATAACCGACACAACAGTGCTGTTTACGAATGTCTTGATCGCATCTTCCGACACGATATTTTTAAACCCGTTCAACACCATTAGCGGAACCATCGTGGCCTCGGACGGCAGACCAATTGCGGACGCCTCCGTCACCCTTATTCCTTCCGGGTACAATCCGGCGTTCGATGCTCCATTACCTTCAAAATATCAGGTTGTCTCAAATAACACCGGAGGATACGAATTTTACAATATCGAACAAGGCGTTTACAATGTCTATAAGGCTAAAGCCGATGGACTGAAATCGCTCGTTGATTCCATCATCGTTGGTCCGAGTCCTTTAACGCAATTGCCGTATGATACCCTCAAGAAAACCGCCACGCTCATCGTGTGGTTGCCTGATAGCTTGGTGAAGTATTCGGGATATCTCTCTATTCCCGGGACGTTTTTATGGAAACCCGTGCAACTCAATACCCGTAGCGTGGAATTCGATTCCGTGCCCCAGGGAACATTGACGAGCATTGTGTTTCAACAAACAAGCGCGGCGCCCGCGTTAGCGCTCTATCGCAATGTCGTTATTGCGTCAAGTGACACCGTGGTTTTAAATTCGGGACTGGTTTGGGCGCACCAAGCCAAGGTCATGCTCAACACTACCGCGTCGGGCGGGAATATCGGGCAGAATGTTATCAATTTTCCGATGTTGGTAAGATTGAATTCCGTCAATTTTAATTTCAGCCAGGCGAAACCGAATGGGGAAGACTTGAGGTTTCTCAAACAGGACAACTCCGCGCTCGCCTTTGAAATCGAATATTGGGATTCGGCGACCTCGACGGCGACGATCTGGGTAAAAACCGACACGGTATTCGGCAACAATAACAGCCAGTATTTTTTCATGCTCTGGGGAAGTCCCAACGCAAAAACAAATTCAACCCCGGCTGCGGTGTTTGACACCTCAAATGGGTTCCAGGGAGTTTGGCATTTGGGAGAATCCGGTGGAGCCATACAAAAAGACGCCACAGTCAACCATTTTGATGGAACTCCAACGGCAATGACCGGCTCGTCCGATGTTACAGGAATAATAGGGCGTGGTATAGATTTTGATGGATCATCGCAGTGCCTCACGGTCCTCAACGCGCGCAACAGCCGGCTCGATGTTCAAACCGACAGCTTTTATACGGTTTCATCATGGGTTTATGCACGAACGCTCAATAAAGGTCTCCATGTTTTCCTTTCAAAAGGCAGCGCACAATACGGTCTTATGATAAATAAACTGGACAGTTGGGAATTTTACGGCGGGCTCAAAGGATACGGCGTCGATACGACGACATCCGCCCCGGTCACGGCAAATGTCTGGACGCTTGTTACTGGCGTCAGAAGCGGCATGAAACAATACCTTTACGTAAATGGAGCCCTTGCCGACAGCACCATGTCGGCGGCGGGGACCAGTCCGGGCATTTCGAATAATTTTTACGACCTCGTTATCGGCCGTCAATCAGACGATCAGTCGCAATGGTTTGACGGAATTATCGATGAGTCAAGCGTATCGAATCGCGCGCGCACTTCAGCTTGGATAAAATTGTGCTATCAAAACCAACGTAGTGTTCAGAATGTGTTACAAATCGTACCGATTAAATAAAAAGAGGTACGATTTTAATAAAAATAATCCCATAGTTTTTAACTTTAGCGCTTCAATTAAATGCTGTTACGTATTAAGAAAGGATTACCTATGAAGAAGTTACACATTTTATGTGTAGGATTTATCAGTGTGATGGGTTTGACGGTTGGGGCTTTAGCCTCGCCTAATTTCAATATGATCGGATTTGCCACGGTAAGCGGTGGAACGACAGGCGGCGCGGGCGGAGCGACGAAAACGATCAGCTCGATCGATCAGCTTGTGGCGTGGGGCGCCGCCAGGGAAAAGAACACAACGCCGGAGATCGTGCAAATCAGCGGAAAAATAACCGGAGGCGGGACTACGCTGATCACGATTAAAAACGGCTCGAATATTACCATTATGGGCGTCGGTACTACCGGAGAACTATCCGGCGTGGGGCTTAATATTCGAGACTATACCAATGTGATTGTCAAGAATTTAAAAATCCATGAAATACCCTACCCGGATGATGCGCTGACGCTCGATAACGTCCAGCACGCCTGGGTCGATCATTGCGAGCTGTATAGTAAAATCGGCGCCGGTATCACGATGGACACGTATGACGGACTGCTCGATATTAAAAAAGGTTCGGCGTTTATAACCATTTCGTGGTGTCGTCTTCACGATCATATGAAGTGTTCCCTTATCGGACATACCGATAATACCGGACAACAAGCCGAGGACGGCCAGATCAGAGTGACGTACCATCATGACTGGTTTTACAAAACCGACGGCAGAAACCCGAGTCTTCGCTTCGGCGCGGTGCATATGTTCAATAATATTTACGAAAGCATCAGCGATTACGGGCTTGCCGCCCGCGACGGCGGACATGCAAAAGTCGAAAATTGCCATTATAACAACGTCGTGTTGCCCATGTCGACGGACAAATTCCCGGTTGACGGGCTGCCTAACGGGTATATTTGCCAATCGGGAAATACCTTTACCGGTACATGCGGCGCGAATGTGATTTCGCAAACCGGGTGTGATTTCTGGAATTCCACGACCCTGCCGTATTCCTACTCCCTCGATCCCGTAAGTTCGCTGGAAACCATTGTGAAACCGAACTCGGGCATACCCGGTTCTCCGGTGCCGGTGATAACCGTGTCGATCGATAACGAGCGGAATAGCGCGCCCGCTGTTTCCGCTACGGCATCAGGAAAGTCAATGAACGTGCGCACGAACGTGGGGCTTGCCGCAAAGAATGTTCCGGCTAACGGTGAAGTGTTTGACATTTACGGAAGGAAAGTATCCGGTTCTTGTTTCCGCTCAGGTTTTAAGACGCATGGCGTTTTCTTCGTAAAGATTAAAAACTAGATGTTCAAGCCGTTTATTGTGTCTATAATTTCGGCAATCATCGTATCGGTGCCCATCGGTATTTTGGCAACGACCTATTATGTTGCGACGGTTGGCCAGGATTCCAATGACGGCACGGCATCAAGCTCGCCGCTCAAAACAATTCCGGCCGCCATCGAAAAATTCGCTCCCGGTGATACGATATATGTTCGCGCAGGCGCCCATTCCTATGATAGCACGATCTCATTGGTAAAAAGCGGTACGCCGTCGGCCCTTCTGTGCCTTTTCGCCTATCCCGCCGAAAAACCGGTTTTAGACTTTTCGGCGCAGCCTTACGCTTCCGCGAACCGGGCCTTTTTGATAACCGGGAATTACTGGCATCTTAAAGGGCTGGAAATTTGTCACGCGGGCGATAATGGAATAAAACTGGAGGGCAGCTACAATGTTATTGAACAATGCGTTTTTCATCATAACGGCGACGGCGGCATCCAGCTTGGGTTTGGGCATCAAACCGTAAATCCCGACGGGACGCTGTGCAGCTATAATCAAATCATCAATTGCGATTCATACCGCAATTTCGATTTCGACAGCAAGGGCGGCGACGCCGACGGCTTTGCCTGTAAAATGCACAACGGTAAAGGCAACGTGTTCCGCGGCTGCCGGTCGTGGGAGAATTCCGACGATGGATGGGACCTGTTCGAAACCGACTGGCCGGTTGAAATCACCAATTGCTGGACCTGGCACAATGGGGACAGAACGCTTTTCGATTCCGTTTACCAAGCAAAAATGGGAACAAAAATGAGTTCGTTTTCAGGCAACGGCAATGGGTTTAAATTGGGCGGCAACGGGACGGGCGGGAATTCGGTCGGAACCCATGTCGTGCGCAATTGCGTCGCTTTCGAAAGCAACTACGGATCTAAAAAGGGGTTTGACGAGAACAGTCATAAGGGAGGGGTGGTCGTCCATAATTGTCTTTCGTACAATAACGGCTACAACTACATGTTCGAGGAAGACGCGAATTCCGGTTTTGTTAATGAATTTAAAAACAACGTATCGTTTGCGAAAACGGCCGCCATGGAATACGAATTTTCTCCAGGAACCGTGCAGGCCAACAACAGTTGGAACCTGATGGGCATAACGGCCAATGCGGCTGATTTTAAATGCCTCGATGTCTCCCTTGCCAAGGCGCCACGGCGGACCAACGGCGACCTTCCGGAAAACGATTTCGCCAAACTGGTTGCGGGAAGCGATTTAATTGACAAAGGCATCGACGTCGGGTTGCCCTTTACCGGCCTTGCGCCCGACCTTGGCGCGTATGAAACGGGAATTACACCTATCGGCCACGCGATTCAGACAATAATCGCCCAAGGGGCGAACGGACATGCAAAGACTTTTTCCATCGTGGACATAGGTGGTCGGACGGTTTGGAATAATGGTACGGAACAATCGGTAATGCACCGGCATTTTACGGGTTTTATTATCGTTAGAGGAAAAATGGAATGCGCTGTCGATCGTTGAACATGGCTGGCAAATACCTGGCGTTTGTTTTAACGGCATTGCCCCTGGATGCAGCGATATACGTTTCTTCCTCAGGCAGCGACGCCATGGGAACGGGCGCGTTTTTATCGCCTTATTATTCGTTATCGAAGGCGGTAGCGACCGTAAGCGCGGGAGATACCATATTCCTGCGCGGTGGAACCTATCAATACGGATCTACCGTTATTATTGACAAAAAAGGAATATTCGACGCCGGATTCGCCGTGTTTGCGTATCAAGGAGAAAAGCCGATTCTCGATTATTCGGGCTGGAAACCGGCAAATGAATCCGTCCGGTTCTATGCGCGCGGAATTACCCTTACCGGAAATTATTGGTATTTCAAAGGTCTTGAGATTTGCCATGCGCCGGATAACGGAGTGAAACTTGAAGGTAATCATAACACCTTTGAACAGTGCGTATTTCATCATAATGGAGACGGCGGCTTACAGATAGGGCTTAACAAAGAGAACTATGATTCCAATCCCGATCCCGAAAATTTTGCCGCGTATAATAGGGTCATCAATTGTGATTCATACCTCAACGCCGATTCAGCGACAAGTTTTGAGAATGCGGATGGGTTTTCCTGCAAATTATACGCGGGAAAGAACAATTATTTTTACGGTTGCCGAGCCTGGAAAAATTGCGACGACGGCTGGGACTGCTATCAAACCAATTATCTTATAACCATTGAAAATTGCTGGTCATGGCACAATGGAGATCCGGCGTTATGGGGCTTTACGTCGTTTAACGGTGATGGAAACGGATTCAAACTCGGCGGCAATAAAGAACCATGCCCCATCCTCGTGAAACAATGCGTAGCGTTCAACTGCGTTTATGGCGCGGTGTGCGGGTTCAGCGACAACAACAACGCCGCGCCGATCACGGTCCTTAATTGCACTGCATGGCTATGTGGGAAATGCTTCAAACTCCAGGACCAGGCGCATATCATAAAAAACTGCGCGGCTTTTGATCCTAAATCGGGAGCGCGATTCACAAGAGACCTTTCTGAGACTGCCATTTCAGTAAACAATTCCTGGGACTTGCCCTCAATCAGCGCGAATTACGATGATTTCATCAGCACTAGCGAAGCGGACGCCGCGGCTCCGCGCCAGGCCGACGGCAGTTTGCCCGATAACGGCTTTGCCAAGCTGAAGCAGGGCAGCGATCTGATTGACAAAGGATTTGACGTCGGTTTGCCATACAACGGAACTGCTCCGGATTTAGGAGCCTATGAATTTGGAAATATCACAAAAGTTTTTCCCCGGAAAGATTTTCCATTTACTGAGCGACATAATGAGAGTCAATCAGGTTTATGCCTATTTGACGCTCTCGGAAGGTATAAGACGCTACCCAAGTCCTTTCCTACACGGACTCCAATGACAATTACGATAATGCGAACAACAACGGGCGCTTTTAAGTCCCGGCTTACGAGCAATTATAGAAATTAAAAATGACCGGTTTAAAGGAGACGCGTGACATGTCGAAATTAATTTCAAGGGGGTTAATTCCTCGAAGTTCGCTTCGACTTCGGGGTAGTTCATTTGGAAAATCGTTGAGCTTCCTGATAGTTCTTTTTTCAATCGCATTGGCCGGAAAATATTACATATCGCCGCAAGGCGACGACGGGGCGGCCGGGACGGGGACGATTGATGCTCCGTTTAAAACACCGCAAGCGGCTTTTTCGAAGATGGCCTCCGGCGATACGGTGTATGCCCGGAGCGGAACGTATTCGCTCAGCGCGCAGGTCAAACCTTCAAAGGCCGGCGCGGAAACCGCGCGCTGTAAATTATGGGCGTATCCGGGGGAAAAACCGGTTTTTGATTTTACCGGCCTTAACGACCGGGGACTCTACATAAGTAAAGACTCTTGGCATGTGCGCGGCATTGAAGTGAAAAACGCCGGCAGTAACGGCATTTGCCTGTCATCAGGCGGCAACATCGTCATCGAAGGCTGCGTCTCCCACGATAACGGATTGGAAGGTATTAAATTGACCGGGGGAGCGCATGATAATCTCATTCTTAACTGCGATTCGTACCGAAATTATGATGCCGTGAACCATGGAGAAAACGCCGACGGTTTTGCGGCAAAATCAGGTATTGGAACCGGCAATATATTTCGAGGATGTCGCGCCTGGCTCAATGCGGACGATGGTTGGGATTTTTACGGATGCCCGGTTACCGTGACAATCGACAGTTGTTGGGCTTTTCGCAACGGCATCAATGTTTGGAACGACGCCGCGTTCGCGGGTGACGGCAATGCCTTTAAATTGGGCGGCGCGGGAGACACCGCCGAGCATACCATTACGCGGTCGATAGCCTTCGATAATGCCCATAACGGCTTTGATCAGAATTACAACAATGCCGGACAAACCATGTATAATTGCACCGCTTTTCGCAACGGAACCTCGAATTTTTCGTTTTACCAAACGCCAACCGCGGGAAAATTAAAAAAACACATGATAAAAAACAGTATATCCTATTTAGGCGGCGCGCCTAATGTCGACGCAACCGCTCTTCTCCAGGCGAATTCATGGCCGAGCTTTACCGCGGGCGCATCGGATTTCATGAGTCTCGACACCGCGCTTGCTCTAGCGCCGCGCAACGCTGATTATTCGTTGCCTAAAAATGGCTTCCTGAGGCTCCAAGGCACGAGTCAATTCGTGGACAAGGGAGTCATTGTCGGGTTGTCGTATAGCGGAAAAGCTCCTGATTTGGGGGCTTTCGAGACAAGCGGAAACGCCATGATAAACCGTGACAAAGGTCCCGGCATGGGTCGGAAAATAGCCGTGTCGTCTATAGACGGAAACCGCTCATTTACATTGACCATCGATATTCAGTCGGCGGCAAGCGCCGTTTTTTCGCTCGTTGACATAACCGGTAAAGAAGTATTCGGCCCCGTGACCGTTCGGCTTATCCGGGGTAATAATGCCGTGCCGTTACGCGTTGCGTTGGCGCACGGCGGATTCTATTTGTGTAAATTAACCTATGGAACGGAAAGCCTTTTCACCCGGATTGTGAAAAATTAAAGGAAATGGCGTGAATTTATAAGTTTTTGGCTCCATTGACCGTCGAATTATTTCTTTTCAGTCTTATATTTTAACCATTGTTCTTCAAAGTAATTGCTTTCCCTATTTTAATGAGGAGGATATATGCGATTGGCGGCATTGAAAATGTGCGCGGTTATTTCGGTATTCGTCTGCACGGTATTGGGATGGACTTCGGGCGCTCTTATGGTGGACGTGACCAATTCGCCCATGGACATCAAGGTGTCCGCGGACGGTAAAACCCTCGCGGATATCACCGCGCTTACCTTCGGTTCAGTCAAATATTCGACCATAAGTTCCTCATCGTCAACATCCGACGCACTTACTCTTACGCTTTCGTCAAATACTTCAGTAACGATTTCGGGGGTTTCTGGCGGCATCTTTTTCAAATCCTCGAATCCTGCCGTAACCACCGTCATGCTGACCTTAAAGGACCAGGGGGAGCATTTTTACGGCATAACTGAGCATAACGTAATCCCCTCCGGCCCTGATTTGCGGGCACAGGCGAGTTTTCAGGATAAAGTAACCGCATATCAGCGTTCGGACGAGGACGCGGAAGTCTATGAAGGGTTTTATTTTACGACATTAGGGTACGCGGGGTTCTTCGATAGTTTCGCCTATGGCGTTTACTCTTTCGGGTCTTCCGGATCGACCACTATTACCTACAACACTTCAGCAATTACGTGGTATTTATTTTACGGACCCACGCTTTCAAAAATCCAGCAATCATTTTTTAAAGTCATCGGTGCCCCGAGAAAGGTTCCCATGTGGGCGTGCGGGCCGTTGGTGTGGCATGATAATTTCACGGGTGGATCGATGATGACCGATTACGCGGCGAAATTCGTCGCCGCGCAAATTCCCTATTCCACTATGTGGCTGGACCGCCCTTATAACAATGGAGCGCAGGGTTGGTCGAACATGAACTTCGAAGGGGCTTTCGCGAACCCCGAGGTTTGGATCAAGTCGTTGACGGATGATTATTATGTCAATTTGGTAACGTGGATCATGCCGGGAACGTTCACCGGCACTCCGCCTCCCGGAGCGTTTACCACGGTTCCCAACAACTACCTCGATTTGACGGATTCAACGGAGGTGAAATGGTATAGCGATAAGCTTAAAACCGGTCAATACCCTTATGGAATCAAAGGCCATAAGTTGGACCGCATCGATAACGGTTGGGTGAAAGGCGCCGACCTTCCGGCTTTTTCCGACGGAACGCCCGCGCCGGAGCGGCATAAGAAATACGCTTACCTTAATTGCAAAATTTCCGACGATATTCTTCGTACCGTGGCGGGGCTGGGCGACGACGCTTTTATATTCCCTCGTTGCGCCGTGGCCCGCTGTCAGCAGTATATATCCGCCATCTGGAACGGGGATACTTACGCCGATTGGGCGGGGTTGACTACGAGCATTGGAAACGCCATCCGAGCGGGGTTCTTGGGGTTTCCGATGTGGGGAAGCGATATATGCGGATATAGCCAGAAGAGTATGCCGAGCATAGAAAATTATTGCCGGTGGTTATCGTTCGGTGTATATTCCGGCTTCATGGAGCTTATGCTCGACGGCAAGGAGCCATGGAACCTGAGCGCGGTCAATCAGGCCTTGATTCAGGATATTTTCAATCAGCGATTTACGCTGCTGCCCTATATTTATTCCATCATCAATACCTCGGCGGACAACGGGGTTACCATGAAGCCGCTCGTGGGCGAATATCCAGATGATCCGATGACGTATGCATTGACAAACGAATATCTGTTCGGTCCCGCGATGCTGGTCGCGCCGCTTCTGTCGGCGGCAACGAGCCGAAGCCTGTATCTCCCCGCGGGTAAATGGATTAATGCGAATAATTTCGCCGACGTGCAAAAAGGCGGGGCCACGATAACTTCCTCCGCCATGACGCTGACGCAGATACCGGTGTATATCAAAGGCAATTCCATATATCCCACGGGACGAATATTCGGCGGGCTCGCGAGAAAATGGGACACGGCCTTCGACAGCAAACGCACTATTACGATCAATGCGTTTCCCGGCGCAGCGGGTGATACCAATTCGTTCCCTTATGTCGATTATCTCGATAGCAACAAGCGCAAGGTGATGAAAATTTCCGTATCCGCGGATTATACGATCACCATCACGTCCCCCGCGTTGACTGTACCGGGAACGGTCATGGTTTGTCTTCAGAACACTCCGATCAATGTTTATACGGACTCAACGCTTGTTGCAAACCCGCAATACGATGCCGCATCAAAAAAACTTATCGTACCGTTTGACGCCGATAAACCGATCAGCATAACAATAAAAGGAATACCGGAAAAGGTGATTGAAAAACCCTGGTTTATAAAAACATATTGGCATATGATGGCGCGTCACTCAGTGCATGGAACGGAGTTGACCATTCCAAGAATGGCGGGCATCAATCAAAATTCCCCCGCCGTGGTTTCCGTTTTCGATATGGCCGGCAGGAACTGTGTGAAAAAGGAATGCACCTTGACGCAAAACGCCTCAACATCGGTTGCTTTGCCGCTTGTAAAAGGAGTGTACATGGTTAAACTCGACGTAAAAGGGATAAAGGCCGGAATCCTAAAAATAGTCGCGCCGTGAGAAAAGAAAATTTCCTTGGTTGTATACATACATGACCGCATAAATCCGCCGAAAATTGTTTTTCCCAAAGACCGGTGCATTGCTCCGGGCTTTGTTTTAATGAACTTTTGTACTCAGAAGTGTTGGCGCAATTTTATAAGTTTTTGGCAACATTGTCTATAGATAAACGGGAAGAAAGCTATATATTTTTTATCAAAGGAGATGAACGATGATTAAAAAAACTATAATTTTCCTATTCGTTTTTATCGGTGTATTCTTTGACGTTTCATGTAACTCAAATCCAACGGCCCTTAGCAGTGAAAAAGCGATCACCTCCTTTTCATTCAACTCTCCGGCAGTCACGGGAATCATCGAGCAATCGGCAAAGACCATTGTTCTTCACGTCCCCGAAGGGACTAATGTAACCACACTGGTTGCAAGCTTCACTACAACGGGCCGGACTGTTTCGGTCAACCATATTTTACAGGTAAGCGGCGTATCGTCGAATGATTTTTCAAACCCGGTAACATATTCCGTAAAAGCCGCCGATAATTCAACGATGAGTTACACCGTAACCGTGTCGATCGTCATTGTTCCCAAAGCCATCACTTCCTTTTCTTTTGCATCTCCGGCAATAACGGGTGTCATCAATGATTCGGCAAAAACGATTGTCGTGAATTTGTCCGATACTTCTACGGACGTTATGTCATTAGTGGCGGCATTTACCGCTACAGGATCGAGCGTTTCCGTCGGTACAGCGGTTCAGATAACCGGAACCACATCAAACGATTTCACCAATCCCGTGATCTATACTGTAAATGGCTCCGATAATTCAACCGCGAAATATACCGTCATCGTCCAAAAACCCGCAACATGGATTTCCTATGACTGGACCGACACGGTGCGACCACCGGACCAATGGGTTGAGGAAAACTCAATGAATTCCTTTTGCTCAATCGCGAATGGGATTCTATCGTTTAACTCCGGAGCGGCCATTAACCAAGCCCATTATCGATATTATTTCGCCTCTTCAATGGACGTCGGGTCGAAAATGACGATTGTTTTAAAGGCTAAGGCGGACAGCATGGCCGGGTCGTATGCCTGGGTTCTGGATTTCCAAAACGGATACCGGGGTCAACTGGAAATACGAAATGGTCAAATAAGCCTGCTCAACGGCTCTTCATCGATGGGAACTTCCTCGGTATCCGCGTCGGCATGGCATACGTATCTCATTTCCTTCGCAACGCTCGCCTCAGGTTTACAGATAAAAGTATACGTCGATGGTTCCGCCAGGGCCGCGGTATCGGGCATCGCGACGAGCGCCGCGACGGGAAACTTCATACGGTTGGGGGATTTATCGGCGAATAATTCATTCAGCGGATCGTTGGACTGGATCATGTGGACGATGAGCGGCGCCTATGCGCCGGGAATCGGCCTGCCTTCCGGATATTCGCCGGCCCCATAGGAAACGGACCTTTATTCTTGGAAATTCGGATCACCTATAATCGAGTGCCTAAAACTAATACTTATTGTATCGGAAGGAGTGGACAATGAAGAAATACGCGGCAATACCGGTTTTGTTCGGAGCATTCGCGGCGATTATCATTTCCTCTTGCGCTAAGGTAACGCAAAGCAGTGAAAAGTCGATTACTTCTTTTTCAATTTCGAGCCCCGCGGCAATGGGGCAGATAAACGATAGCGCCAAGACCATCAACATCATGGTTCCTCGAGGAACGGATGTAAAGTCACTTATCGCCACGTTCACTTTCACTGGGGCCAAAGTGACGATCGGCTCCCTCACTCAAACTAGCGCCGTCACCGCGAACGACTTTTCAATTCCAGTTGTTTACAAAGTAATTGCCGCGGACAACTCATCCTTTTCGTATATAGTTACCGTGGTCGTGCAAAGGAACTGTTTGTTTGTCTCATCGCTTGCCGCTCCAGGCGATCCCAGGGATTCGGTCGTCATCGTGAAATTACGCTCATGGAAATATAATGTTACCATAGCGGCATCGTCCACGCTTCCGACCATGACCGCGGACACGTTCGCCCTTTATGACTTTGCATTTTTATCAGAGACTCCGAATTCCAGCGAATATTATCCAATGAAAGGACATCCTCTGCCGCTGCTTAATCTTGAAGCCTGGGCCGCGGCCAAGACCAATGTATTGGATTGGTCATCCGTCCCCGGTGCAGTATCCAATTATGATCCATTGACTCTCATCATTGCAGACAACTCGAACAGTCCGCTATCGGCCGGTTTTGCCTTTGGAACTGAATTTAAATTGGCTGATAGCACATCCATAGTTGGTGAGGCCGACATAGGTTTCGTACCGACCATTAAAAATTTACCCATTGCAACTATCAAGGATGGTAGCCTCATCGACAGCATGATGATCAAATTTGTGTTGGATAGCAGCATTATAACACTTTCGGGGGGTGTTTTAACCGACGCATGCGCTGTCGAGCAAGGTACGCTTCTCGCCGATGGTACGACCGTCGCGAAAAACAGGGCGGTGACTATCGGAATACACGCGAGCGCTTACGCCCATTTGACCGACGAAGCATACAAATTGATCCAAGCCGGAATTCATTGGATTTTAAAAGAGTAAGCGGAATTCATTGGCGTAAATGAAACGCCGGGTTTATTTTTTAAAATCCGCGAGTTTCGTGATCGGTTTATTCGGAATAATTGTTAATCCATGGAAAGAGGATGCAAAATGGAAGAAAAAAGCCTGAAAATCGGAAATTTCCGATGGGTCATTTGTGGGGTGCTGTTTTTCGCCACGACCATCAACTACGTAGACAGGCAAGTCATCAGCATTCTCAAGCCCATGATCGTTCATTGGCCCGGTTGGTCGGAGTTGGAGTACGGCCGCGTCATATCGTTTTTCCAGCTCGCCTATGCGGGAATGATGGTGGTGGCGGGGGCCTTCATCGACCGGATTGGTATTCGTAAAGGATTTATAATCGCCATCGTATTCTGGAGCCTAGCGGCCATGGGACACGCGATTTCAGGAACGGTAGCCTCCTTTATCCTCTGGCGCGTGCTTCTGGGTTTCGGCGAAGCGGCGAATTTCCCGGCGTCCATAAAAACGATCGCGGAATGGTTTCCGAAAAGGCAACGGGCGCTCGCGGCCGGAATTTTCAACTCGGGTACGAATGTCGGGGCATTCGTCACGCCGTTCGCCGTCGCGTGGATTCTGTCAACATTGGGGTCGTGGCGGTGGGTATTTATTCTTACGGGCCTGCTTGGTTTCCTGTGGCTTATTCTTTGGCTTATCATCTATAAACGGCCGGAGGAGCATCCGCGGCTTTCGAAAGCCGAACTGTCGTATATTCAAAGCGAGCCCGAGGAAAAGATCGAAAAAACCCCGTGGTTGCCGCTCCTGAAACACAAGCAAACCTGGGCATTTGCCATCGGTAAATGCATGACGGACCCCATTTGGTGGGTATGGCTTTTCTGGGTGCCGGGGTTCCTCAATAAAAAATACGGCGTCGATATCAAGGCAATGGGGTTGCCTCTCGTGGTCATCTATTCCATGGCCAGCGTCGGGTCGATCGGCGGCGGCTGGCTGTCGGCTTTTTTTATCAAACGCGGGATGACGGAGAACGCGGGTCGAAAAATCGCCATGCTCTTGTGCGCCGTGGGCGTGGTCCCGGTCATTTTCGCCGCTTCCACGGCGAATATATGGGTTGCCGTGCTCTTAATAGGATTGGCATGCGGATCGCATCAAGGGTGGTCGGCGAATATGTACACCTTGGCTTCGGACATGTTTCCCAAGCGCGCTGTTGCTTCGGTTGTGGGTATCGGAGGAGCTTTGGGCGGCATCGGCGGATATTTTATCGCAAATCTGGTCGGCATTATTTTAAATAACAATCCGGGCAATTATTTGCCGATTTTTATTATCGCGGGATCAACGTACCTGACGGCGTTGTTGATCATTCAAATTATTGTTCCAAGGCTGGAACCCGCAAAAGTTGAATAGTCCGGGAATTCTGAGAAAAAGCGCATACCTGTTTCGATAGAGAAAAAAAGTTTTAAATAGTATTCGTTACATTTAAGGGAGTTGTATATAATGGAACAAAAAGGTGACATAGCGATAGTCGGGCTCGCGGTCATGGGCCAGAATCTTATTCTCAACATGGACGACCACGGATACACGGTGGTCGCCTATAATCGCGACGACGAATTTGCCGTCAATATTGACAAATGCGTCAAGAAAGGCAAGCGGGTCATCGGCGCGCATACCATTGAGGAAATGATCGCGGCGCTCAAAACACCGCGCAAAATTTTCATCATGGTGCAGGCCGGAAAGGCCATCGACCAAATCATCGAGCAACTATTGCCGCATTGCTCGCCGGGCGATTGCATTATCGACGGCGGGAATTCGCATTTTACCGATACTATCCGGCGCGCTCGCTACCTCGAAGAAAAAGGGCTTTTGTATGTGGGAACGGGAGTTTCGGGAGGCGAGGAGGGAGCGCGCAAAGGACCCTCGATGATGCCGGGCGGAAGCCCCAAGGCATGGCCTTTGGTAAAGGAGCTTTTTCAGGCCATTTCGGCCAAAACGCCCGACGGTACGCCATGCTGTGAGTGGGTCGGCGACAATGGCGCGGGCCATTATGTTAAGATGGCGCACAATGCCATTGAATACGGCGACATGCAAATCATTTGCGAAGCCTACCAGCTTATGAAACAAGGTTTGGGGCTTGCACCCGACGCCATGCATGAAATTTTCGCAGCGTGGAACAAAACCGAACTTGAAAGCTATCTCATAGAAATCACCGCCGATATATTGGCGTTCAAGGACGACGACGGACTTCCCCTTGTGGACAAGATACTTGACAAGGCGGGACAAAAGGGCACGGGGAAATGGTTCAGCGTCAATTCCCTCGATTTGGGCATACCGGTAACGCTCATTTCCGAGGCGGTGTATGCGAGGTGTTTGTCCGCATTGAAGGACGAACGCATGCTCGCTTCAAAAAAGCTTACCGGCCCCGGAGGCATGTTTACAGGGGATAAAAAAACGTTCGTTGAAGACATTCGCCAGGCGCTCCTCGCCTCCAAGCTGGTATCCTACGCGCAAGGCTTTATGCTTATGAGGGAAGCGCAAAAGGAATACGGATGGAAGCTTAAATTCGGCGACATTGCCATGCTTTGGCGCAGCGGCTGCATCATCAGGAGCGTATTCCTCGATAAAATCAAGGCCGCGTTCGATAAAAACGCCGACCTTTCCAATCTGCTGCTTGACGACTATTTCAGGAACCTGATCGACCGCTGTCAGCCTTCCTGGAGAAAAGTAGTATCGCAAGCCGTCATGCTGGGGGTTGCATTGCCGGCATTTTCCTCGGCGCTTACGTTTTATGATGGGTATAGAAGCGAGCAGTTGCCCGCAAACCTTTTGCAGGCTCAGCGTGATTATTTCGGAGCGCATACCTACAAGCGCATTGATAAACCGCGAGATCAGGTTTTTCATACCAACTGGACGGGCAGGGGCGGGGATGTGGCCTCCGGCTCATATACGGTATAGCGCATGGAAAAATATTTATCCGAAAACTTCCTCTTACACGGGACATTCGCACGTACGCTTTTTCACGAGTATGCGGTTACTATGCCCGTCGTCGATTATCACTGCCATCTTTCACCGAAGGACATCGCGGAAGACGCGACATTTCAAACAATGACGGAAGTGTGGCTCAAGGGCGACCATTATAAGTGGCGAGCCATGCGCACGAACGGTATCGACGAACAATGCATAACGGGAAATGCGCCCGACAAGGAAAAATTCCTGATGTGGGCGCGAACGCTGCCCCGGGCGCTTAGAAATCCGCTCTACGACTGGGCGCATCTGGAACTGCGACGGTATTTCGGCATTAACGGGTTGCTGTCGGAGGAGACCGCCGATTCGATATACGCGCAATGCAATGAGAAACTCAAGGAAAAAGAGTTTTCAGCGCGCAGTCTCCTTAAAAGAATGAATGTCAAGGTCGTTTGCACTACCGATGATCCCGTTGATGATTTGTCACACCATGAGCGGTTACGGCGGGACGCCTTTGAAATTACCGTGCTGCCGACATTCCGCCCGGACAAAGCATTGGCCGCCGACGATCCGGTTTCCTATAACCGGTATCTCGATTCGCTGGCCAAGGCCTCGGATACGAACATATCTTCTTACGGCAGCCTGCTTGAAGCGCTTGACAAAAGACATTCCTTTTTCCACGATCACGGATGCAGGAGTTCGGACCATGCGATCGAAACACTGTCGTCGGAGTATGCCTCAGCGTCCGAGTTGGACACGATGTTTTCCCTTTTACGGAGTGGAAAAGCGCTCAGCGGGCGGAACAGAGGCGTTTTCAAGGCGTCCCTGTTGCTTGAACTATGCAAAATGAACCATGCGAGAGGATGGGTTCAACAAATCCATATGGGAGTTCTCCGTAATGTCAGGAGCGTTATTTTTAATACACTAGGGCCCGATACCGGGGTGGATTGCATCGGCGACTTTGCGTTCGGCAAACCGCTTGCAGCCTTTTTGGACGCCTTGGATTCCACGCGACAATTGACAAAAACGATTTTGTTCAACATTAATCCCGGCGACAACGAACTGCTGGCTGTTTTAGCGGGGGTTTTTCAAGAAGGACCGGTTCCGGGGAAAATCCAACTCGGACCGGCATGGTGGTTTTTAGACCAGAAAAACGGCATGACGCGCCACCTTGACGCTTTGTCGGGCCTTGGGCTGTTGAGCCGTTTCGTCGGTATGACCACCGATTCCCGGTCGCTTCTATCGTTTCCACGGCACGAATATTTCCGCCGGATACTCTGCAATCTGATAGGTGAGGAAATGGATCGCGGCGAACTGCCCGGCGACCTTGATTGTATAGGTCCGATCATACATGATATTTGTTTTAACAACGCTAAAAATTACTTTGGATATTTCACACGGTAAAAGGAGCATAACGCATGAAGTACGGTTTGAACATCGCTCAAGATGCTGCGCTTGATTTCGTTTCACTGGGGGCGCTCGTCCACCGGCTGGACCCTGGTATTATCCCTTTTCGAAAGGCAACGCAATGCCAAATCCACGTGAGCGGGGGAGAGTTTAATTGCGCCGCCAACCTGGCGGACTGTTTCCGCCTGCGAACCGCCATCGTCACCGCCATGGCCGACTATCCCATCGGCGATCTCATCGCCGAGCGGGTCAAGGCAATGGGGGTTTTGCCGTATTACAAAAGGTTCAAACACAACGGCGTCAACGGCCCCAACATGGCTACCGTCTATAGCGACAGGGGTCATGGCGTTCGGGCGCCCGTCGTTTTTTATAATCGTTCCAATGAAGCGGCCGCTCAACTCAAACCGGGCGATTTCGACTGGAAAGCCATTTTCGGCAACGGGGTTCGTTGGTTTCATAGCGGAGGTATTTTCGCGGCATTGTCCGAAACCACCGGTCAGGTCATCATTGAGGCCATGCAGGCGGCGAAAGCAGCCGGGGCCGTGGTTTCCTTCGACCTCAATTATCGCGAAAAACTCTGGAATATTTGGGGCGGCCACGAGCGGGCGTTGTCGGTGATTGAAAAAATAGCCCGGTATGTCGATGTGCTCGTGGGCAATGAGGAAGACCTTCAAAAAGGCCTGGGCATTCCGGGACCCGAAGTTGAGAAAAAATCAAAACTTGATCCGGCGGTTTTTTTTGGCATGATCGACTCGGTTGTGAAAAAGTACCCGAATGTCAAAATCGTCGCCACTACGCTACGGGAAGTACACTCCACCAACCACCATAGCTGGGGCGCCGTGGCATGGGTGGATGGAAAAACGCATGTTTCACCTACCTGTGAAGTAAATGTCCTGGACCGCGTAGGCGGCGGCGACGGGTTTGCCTCCGGATTTTTTTACGGACTTCTCTCCGGTGAAGATCCGTTGGAAGCGGTTAAGCTCGGATGGGCTCATGGCGCGCTGCTGACGACCTATCCCGGCGATACGACCATGGCGACCGTCGAGCAAGTGCGGGCTTTCGCCAAGGGGGGCTCTGCGCGCATCCAGCGGTAGGCGGATCAAATTCGCTTTCGGTATTCCCTGGGCGAAATGCCCAGGATTTTCCTGAATTGATTGGTGAAATAGGCGGGCTCCTCATATCCCAGACTAAAGGCTATTTCCTTAACCGGAATGAGCGTATGCCTGAGAAGTTCGCCGGCCCGCTTGATTTTCATGGTGTTGAAATAGGTGAGCGGAGAGTCCTTAAGATGGGTCCTGAAGAGCCGAAAAAGTTGCGTATCGCTGACACCCACCGAGCGCGACAATTCTGAAACCGCGATTTTACGGTTCAAATTCCGGCGCAAAAAATCAATCGAGGCGAAGAGCGCCGGCGGATAGCGTGAACCGGTGACGTCTTGCGCGACAAAGAGAAGGATTTCAAATGCCAGAAGCGAAAGAAGTTTTACATATCCGTCGGGTTGGTCCCTCGTAAGCATGATCGCCCGTTTTTGCAATGCCGCGAATTCCCGCGGGTGCGATAGGCGGCAAACATCCAGTTGCTCGAAGCCCAGTTCTCCGATTATCGTTTCGATAATCGGGCCGTCCAAACGAATAAACCTTTTATGAACAAAGCCCGCTGGCCCGGGTTCATAGAAATGATTTCCCCCCCGTTTTTTAATGAAGATATGGCCTGGTTCGACAAGGTATTCCTTACCGTTTTGAATAAAACGCAGATTTCCTTCCGTAATAAGCTCAATGCCGAAAAGATCCGATTTTTTTCTGGCTATAACGGCGCCTTTTCTCCAAATTGAATTACCCGCATGACGGACGATAAGAACGCCGGATTTCAATCCTGCCTTCGTAAGCATCCACAAACGCTCGTCCGCGCGACGGTCCCGCCAGTCGACAACCGACAATGTAGGTGTTTCCTTAAATAGTTGTAAAGGCGCCATTCCCTAAAAATATATAAAAATAAAATTCTTCGTGTTGGAAATAATTTTCCAGGATGGCGTAAGTTTATAAGTTATTGGCGACATCACCCATGGATTATTTCCGGAATTACTTTATATTTGTAAACATGAAAATCATGGCGGCATTGATTGGCGCTCTTCACGCGGCAATTCGTGATTTTTGGCGATGAAAGAGATCTGATGCTGAAAAATCGTCCATGGATGTTCACTCCAGTGAACAGTAAGTTTATTCGAAGTTAAAATATTCAAGCATGGAAAAGACATTGCAGCTATTTTTACAAAGACGATTAACATGTAAAAACATACGCGTACAACGGTTCTATGTCAAAAGTGTACGTTTTTATAATTTCCTTTAGAATAAAATCACCTTTATTAATCGGGAGGACGGTATGCGAAATGCGGTAATAAAATCATGCTCGGCGCTTTGCGTGTTGGCATGTACGATTTTCGGTTGGACCGCCGGCGATATCACCGTGGACGTGACGAATTCACCGATGGACATTAAAGTTTCCGCGGCCGGCAAAACCCTCGCGGATATCACCGCTCTTACGTTAGGTTCGGTAAAATATTCCACCATAACTTCCTCGACATCAACGGCAACCGCCCTTACCATAGCGCTTTCAACGAATACATCGGTGACGGTCACGGGCGTAACCGGCGGAATAAATTTCAAATCCACGAATCCTTCGGTAACTACCGTCATGCTGACGCTGAAAGACCAAAATGAACATTTTTACGGAATAACTCAGCATAATGTTACGACCACTCCTGATCTGCGAGGTCAATCCGACTTTAAAGATCAGGTGGCCTTCTATCAACGATCGGAAGAAGACGCTGAAGTCTATGAGGGTTTCTATTATACGAACCTTGGTTATGCGGGTTTTTTCGATAGTTTCGCCTATGGCTCTTATTCGTTCGGGTCTTCCGGTTCCACGACCATTACCTATAATACGTCAACCATCAACTGGTATTTGTTTTACGGACCCAAGCTTTCGAAAATCCAACAGTCGTTCTATAAAGTTGTCGGCGCGCCTAGGAAAGTCCCGATTTGGGCGTGCGGTCCTCTAGTATGGCACGATAATTTTACGGGCGGGTCCATGATGACCGATTATGCGGCGAAATTCGTAACCGCTCAAATTCCTTATTCCACCATGTGGCTGGACCGACCGTATAATAACGGGGCGCAGGGTTGGTCGAATATGAACTTTGAAGGTGATTTCGGCAGTCCGGACGTTTGGATTAAGTCGCTGACGAACGATTATTATGTCAATTTAGTCACCTGGATCATGCCGGGAACATTTACCGGAACCCCACCGTCGGGCGCGTTTACTTCATCGACAAATCAATATTTCGATTTAACCGACGCTGCACAAGTAAAGTGGTATAGCGACAAAATGAAAGCAGGTCAATACCCCTATGGCGTTAAAGGCCATAAGCTGGACCGTGTGGACAATGGCTGGGTGAAAGGGGATGGGGTTGTTACTCTTCCGTCGTTTTCCGATGGAACGCCTGAGCCGGAACGGCATAAAAAGTACGCGTATCTGAATTGCAAAGTATCGGACGATATGCTGCGCACGACGGCGGGTTTGGGCGATGACGCGTTTCTTTTCCCTCGCTGCGCGGGTAACCGTTGCCAGCAATATATATCCGCCATTTGGAATGGAGATACCTATGCCGACTGGGCCGGTTTAACGACAAGCATGGGCAACGCGCTGAGGGCTGGTTTTTTAGGTTTCCCCATGTGGGGAAGCGACATCTGCGGATACAAGCAAAAGAGCATGCCGAGTATTGAAAACTACTGCAGGTGGTTGCTGTTCGGTGTATACTCCGGTTTTATGGAACTGATGCTCGACGGCAAGGAGCCCTGGAACCTAACTGCCGCCAATCAGACACTTGTCCAGAATATTTTCAACCAACGCTTCAACCTGTTGCCCTATATTTACTCGATTATCAACACTTCCGCGGACAACGGAGTTACCATGAAGCCGCTCGTGGGCGAATATCCCGATGACGCAAAAACCTATCCGCTAACGGACGAATATTTATTCGGTCCCGCACTGTTGGTTGCGCCGCTCTTATCGGCCACGACAAGCCGAAGTCTGTATCTTCCGGCGGGCAAATGGATTAACGCGTATAATTATGCCGACGAACAAACCGGAGGCGGCGCCAATATAACATCGGCCACGATGTCGCTGACGCAGATTCCGGTGTACATCAAATCCAATTCTATTTATCCGACGGGACAGATTTTCGGGGGTCTTGCGAAAAAATGGGATGCTGCCTACGATAATAAACGCAACCTGGTGATCAACGCGTTTCCCGGCGCCGCCGGGGAAAGCAATTCCTTTACGTATGTCGATAACATCGACGCAAACAAACAGAAAACGCTCACGGTTTCGGTATCGGCGGCTAACGTCATTTCAGTTAATGCACCGGCGATGACCATACAAGGAACGGTCGTAGTGAGGCTGCTCGCCGCTCCAACGGCCGTTTACCTCGGTTCTGCGGCGGTAGCGAGTCCGCAATACGACGCCACGGCTAAAAAACTTACCGTGCTATTTGCGGCCGGTCAATCAATTGCCGTAACGGTAAACGGAAATCCTACGAAAACGCTTCAAGAGTATGAGCCGCTTCAGGCGTATGGAAACATGTCGATCATACGGACCAATCATGGAATGGAACTGAGAATTCCGCGCATAAGCGGCATCAATCAAAACAGTAAGGCGAAGGTCGCTATTTACGATGTAGCCGGAAGGAATATCATAACAAGGGAATGTGTAGTTAAGCAGTATGCTTTCACGCCGGTCTCCTTAACGCTTGGGAAAGGCGTCTATTGTGTAAAAGTGGAAGTAAACGGAGTGAATGCCGGAAATGGAAAAATAATCGTTCCATAATACGGAAAAGTTAGATCGGAAATAATGACCAAGCAGCCTCACCTCATCACACCCTGCCCTTTCTCTCCTCTCCCACAGGGAGAGGGGAAGAGGGGCGGTCCTGAGCGAAGTCGAAGGATCGTGGAATTAGAGTGTGGCGGCATGAAGAAACCAAACTGTTTTTATAACAGAATTTTTACCTGAAATTAGACTTTTGGGGTCACGTGTTCGACCCAATTCACCCAAATAAAGGAGCCTCGTAGTATGCATCAAAAAACGGTTTTTATCATTGCAGCGCTACTGTTTATTTTCCAAGCGGCCTTTGCGGAAGAGGATGAGTCCTCAATCAAAATCACTCCATCCGGGTTTTCTTATTATCAAATAGGTGAAATCGAGCACATGACTCCGGAGGATCGATCCTTACTTCCCAAAACTCTTGATCAACATTTCAACGGCAGATTGACACTTGACGCGGTTATTAAAGAAAAAATAAGAATAATCATCGGGATGGAAGCCCAATGGGGAGCGTCGATTGGCGGCAATGATCAATCTCAACTTAAATACTTTATGTTTAAGGAAGCCCAGGGGATATATTCTTTTTGCGATACGGAAAATTCCACGTTTCAAATGTCGCTTGCAGCGGGGTATTTCCCTTTTAAATATAATCCTGAATCGCAAAATTTGGGGGAATACCTTTTCAGGACCGGATCATATCCGGGATATGTGATTACCGATTTTGATTTTCCTAAATCGCGATTAATGGGGTTTAATCTTTCCTGTACATTATTGAAGAATTTACAACTTAACGCGTTGTTTACCTCGGAATACGTTGAACCGCCCTATTTTGATTACTCGCTATCCTTTGTCGCCGGATATAAATTCCTCAATAATATCCTTGATGTAGGCGCGGGTATCGATTTAGACAGACTCTTGCCGATAAAACCGGAAGTAACACAGGACCCCTCATATGTGACGGATAATCAGAACAATTACGTTATTGAAAATGGAGACACGTTACATTATACAAAGCAGGGAACAAAATTGATGGGACGATTGACTTTTAATCCCAAGCCCTTACTCCCATTTGCCGAAATGTTAGGACCTGATGATGGGAAATTATACGGTGAATTTGCGATATTGGGCACGAAAAACTATGGTTCCTATTATCCGGATATTTTTCAACGAATGCCCGTTATGTGCGGATTTAATTTTCCAACATTTCCAATTATCACCTATGGATTGGTTCCTTTAGGTTTGTATTGGGGAATACACAGTAAAAATGATATAAAGGTCCTTATCGCCGGCGGCATTTTTTTAGTGACGGGATTAGGTTCAACAATTGCTGAAAATGTTTGGGAAGACTTCGTTCATAAAAATCTTCGGCTTGATATCTTATCCGGAGAAATAGAATATTATGGATCTGATCCGGCTCAAAGACCTAATATACAGACCAGTCCTAATACTGCTAAACCGGATGTCTATCCCGTAGGTCAACCTAGATCATTCACTAAATGGTCATTCTACGCGAAGAAAACAATCGCCAAGGGGTGGGCCATTAAAGGACTTATTGGAAGAGATCATTATCGCGGCTTGGATAATGTCGGTAACTATGACGCACTAGAACGCATGAATGGTCCGGAAGACTGGCATTATAATTTAAGGATTATGTATTCATTCTAGTCTAAGGATAAGGTTGCCGGGATTATGACTTTTAAAAAAAATCTTTTATCAAAGGGAAAATTTCACGGTATGGGAATTGCGGCTTGGAGGAGGAGTTGAGCATGAAACCGAGATTATGTCTATGCGCGGCAATTGCTATGGCCGTTTCGTTCTCTCAAAGCCATGCAACTACCTGGGCCGTGGATTTTTCCAATGCCATAATCAAGCGTTGGCCAATCAACATTGAATCGTTGACAACTAAAACAAAATGGGAATATTCCAACGGCATCATTCTTCATGGGATAGAAAAAGTCTATGATCATACGAAGAACGCCGATTATTTGCGCTATATTAAAAACTGGGTCGATTCATATGTCAACGATAACGGCGTTGTTACCTTTGACACAAGCGCCCACAGCTTGGACCAGATCCAACCTGCCGTGTTGTGTTTGTTTTTATACAAAGAAACCGGCACGCAAAAATATAAAGCGGGGGCCGAGTATGTTTTGTCGTATCTGGCTAAGCAGCCCAAAAACGCTTCCGGTGGTTTTTGGCATAAGGCTACCTATCCTAACCAGATGTGGACAGACGGCATTTACATGGCGGAACCGTTTGTGAGTAAATACGGCTATAGGATCGGTAAAATGGACTTTTGCGACAGCGTCGCGACATTTCAACCGGCTCTATTATTCGGCAAGGCGTATAATTCCACCAGCAAACTTCTCGTACATGCATGGGACGAAACAAAAAAGGCCGCCTGGGCGGATGCGTCCACGGGCTTATCGCCGTGCGTATGGTCACGAGGCATGGGTTGGTATTCCGCTGGAATGGTTGATATATTAAAATATTTACCGAAAACCCATCCGCAATACAATGCACTGTTGACGATACTTGGAAACATCGCGGAAGGAATTAAAAATTCGCAAGATGCCGCCACGGGCCTCTGGTATGAGGTTACGGACAAGGGAAGCCAATCGGACAATTGGATCGAATCTTCCGGCAGCGGGTTATTCATCTACACTCTTAAATCGGCGGTAGATTATGGTTTTATCGACAAATCCTATCTTGCCGTTGCCCAAAAGGGATGGACGGGGTTTAAAACCAAATGCACGCTTGATGCGCAGGGAATGCCGATTATAAACGGATATGTCGGCGCAATGAGCGCCTCGGCCAGTTATACCTTGTATGTCACGCAACAGCTACAAAATTGTCCGCCTTCGACGGCGCCTCATGGTTATTGTGCGGCGCTTTTCGCAGCCAGCGCCATGGAACTGCAAACAGTACCCAAATATCGGATTACGATAAACGTCGTGGGGCAGGGGAGCGTGAGCAATCCCACGGGTGAAATGTTCCTGGATTCAGGCTCAAATGTGACCCTAACGGCCACGCCGAATGGCGGATACCATTTAAGCCAATGGAGCGGGGACGCCTCCGGAACAGCGACAACTATCGCAATAACCATGAATAACGAGAAAAACATTACCGCAACATTCACTCCTGGGGCTTCGATAATCAATTATTACAATATTCAAGCGAGTGGCACAATCCATTTCAGCCATACGCATAATGTCGCGGTCATTGCGCTAACCCTGCCGACGGCGCAAAAAGTTTCCGTGGAGATTTTCAATAGCGATGGTCGCGAAGTCGGCGATTATGCGAGCGGGATTCTTCCTTCGGGCCATCAAAGCATTGTTTTAAAAACGCAAGGAATGGCTCCAGGTCTTTATTTTTTGAAAGTCAAATATGATGGGATGGATCGCTATGCCCGGCTAACGCTTTTTTAAATAACAGCCATTACATTTTACCGAATTTACCGTGCAAAATAGTTTCATTCATTTTAATGGAATAAAAGTAAACGCCTTGTTCGAGAAAATTTGCGTCGCAAGACACGGCGTTTTGCTTGGATGATAATGAGAAGTTTTTAACAAAAACCGATTTTCCGCGAATATCATAAACGGACATTATAATGTTTCCGGTATGTCCGTGGAGACCCGTTATCGTAATTCCGTCATGAATCATACAATCAATTAAAAAATCGTTGCTGCCGGCATAGTCAGGCCGCGCCCCGGGCTTGGCGATAGCGACTTTCCCCGAATCAAGGAATTTGACGGTATTGGCTTTTATAACCGCGTAAATGGAATTGGTATCCACTCGCGGTTGCCAATTGGTCGTGGGAATGGGAGGGAAAGTGTCGCGGCCGCACTTTAAGAATACTTGCGCAATTTGTTCCATATTGGGAGTCGTGGAAACGAGAAAACGCCTCAATATGGTATTCGTTTCAAAAGTGTCCGCGGTTGGACCCTGCGGAAATGAATTTTTAGAAAATATCGAGTCTGAAACATAACTTTGGGCTTCCTGATCTGTCAATTGCTTGCCGAAAACAACTCTGTTTGCCGCAGCGCTTCCCGGTCCCGTGCATTTATATTCGCGGTAATAACAGGTATCCTCCCGTTTTGCCCAGGCATACCACCCGGCAGGAATAACCGAAGCGCTTTCCCAACATTTATAAAGAACCGTGCGTGAATGGGCGAACCAAGGTCTGCCCAGATAATACGAAGTCACGGAAGCTGGGGAACCGAGTTTGCAATTCATGAATACATAGCCGAACTTATAATTTTCCGAGGTGGCCGCCGCGGTCATATATCCGCTTGATTTAACCGTATTGATTTGGCAACTGTCGAAAAGGACAATACCGAACCCGAATAAATAATCGACGGCGCCCTGACAAAAACAATCTTTGACGTAGTTTCGGCCGCGGATATTGCTGAAGTACGCGTCCTGCCATCCGATAATGCGGCAATGAAGGAACGTCTGGCGGTCCCCGTTTGTATGGAGCGCTACCGCCTGGGCGTTTGTGGCCGTATTTTCAAAGGTAATATTCATGGCTTCAAAATCGTCGGCGTCGACCCGAATGGTAGAGGATGTAAACGTGTTCATGGCGATTGTTTCCAATGAAGCGTCGTTAAATGAAATGCTCGTACTATCAACATTCTCGCCCACAAGCGTGATATTCGTCTTTTTATAGGGCACGACGACTTTTTCAACATACTTTCCTTTTTTAACGAAAATCACTTTTCTAACGGCATTATTATCAGGAATGGCGTTTATCGCGTCCTGTATCTTTTTATAATCGCCCGAATTGTCCGTGGCTACCACGATGTCGATTTTTCCGGCCAGTTGCGATTGAATGGATAGCTTGGCCGCATAGGCTGTGGCGAAACAGGTTATGCATGAAAACAGTATAATGAAATATGCGCTTTTCAACATGGATTGCTCCCGATTTATAAAATAAAATCGGCGCAGGTAAAGGATTACGCTACGCCGAAATGTTTCCGCTCCCTCAATCCCCCGGAGGTGGACCTTAAGAGCGAATAATCATTCGATTCCTAATGGTGAAAACAATCACTATCGAACTATTTTAATCTGTTCCCTTGTTCCGGCGACACGGGCCATATAAACGCCATGAGTAAGATCGGTTATGTCTATAACGGATTTATTAGTAGACATTATTTTTGCCCCGCAAATGGTGAAAATTTCAATGTTTACATTTTTATCGTTTCTAATAATGTTGCCCATCGTATGGATGGGTTGAATGCTTTTTACGGTGCTTACGGCGCTCATGGTCGATGCGGCTCCCGATTCAATTTTTATGTCATAGATGTAAATCCCGCCAACCGCGGTGAGTATGAAAACGACGGAATCCGCCGTTGTATAATTATAAACCTTTTTTACGGTAGCTTGAGCGCTATTAACCAGGAGTTCGGGAATGCCGGCGTCGGAGGTTAAAACATTGTTTACTAGACAATTCACCCCTCTGCCCGCCGTGGCAGAGGAGGCGGCGGCATAATAAGTAATGGAGCATGGACCCATTACCGAAGGCAGAGCTATAAAACTGTTTGCGTTCTTTAGACTTAATCGTCCGGGAGTGCAACCTGTCACGTCCCCAACCGGAACGCACGTTTGCGAGCCTTTTGAAACAAGAACGAGGATGGTTGTGCTTGAACTTTTATAGGCGGATAAGGTGCATCCGTCAATAATCGTATCCTTGGGCGCCGTGGCGCCCGCGGGATTAACAAGGATCGTATCATCGGCTCCGGCGGCGGTAGCTTTATCCGATGCCGCTTTGAACCCCGGAGGCGTTGTGTGGAAATCGGTGTAAAACAACACGTCCGCTTGAACAACAAGAACAGCCCCGACGATAGTCGCCAAAAATAGTAATTTTTTCATACTATCACCTGTCTCCTTTTAGTAAATAGGTTAATACAGTAATGAATATATCGCAAATTGTCTACAAATCCATAGGGGAAAATACCAAAAACTTATACAGTAACGCCGATTTAGACATCGTTTGAAAACGTCTTTGTTAATATAACTATGTTGTCGAAACCGCTTACGGAAAATTTGCCGTAAAGACAATTCTCTGTTCACTGGAGTGAACACGATCCAAAAACCTAGTATCTCTTTGTTTTAATACCGATAAGCGGGGGCGGAGAGGCGAATTCATCATTCGATATTTGGTTCGTTTTCGGGTCCACGAACCATACGCGTATACGCGTAAGATACGTTCCTCCGGCAACAAGCATTCCTTTTCTGTTTTTTCCATCCCAT
>Ga0182017_10000592_pt1 | contig 28738 bp, 51 predicted proteins | sample 712E3DmetaG_FD_120492 | JGI IMG/M metagenome (GOLD analysis project Ga0182017, IMG submission 120492) | Permafrost microbial communities from Stordalen Mire, Sweden - 712E3D metaG | ecosystem: Environmental > Terrestrial > Soil > Wetlands > Permafrost | place: Sweden: Stordalen | collected... | reverse complement strand
GGGTTCGAGTCCCTTCGATCACACTACGTGCTCGTGGTGGAATTTGGCATACACACTGCTCTCAGAAGGCAGGCCCTAGTGGCATTGGGAGTTCGATTCTCCCCGAGCACACCATGCACTCGTGTTGGAATTGGCATACAATCTGGTCTTAGAAGCCAGAGCCCGAAAGGGATTGAGGGTTCAACTCCCTCCGGGTGCACAAATGGATACAAAACAGTATAGACAGTGTTCCATGACCAGAAAGGTCAAGACAGGTACCGAAACCCACGTCGCTTTTCTTCCCAATGAATTTGCTAAGGTGGGGAAGACAGTGGGGATCAAATTTGGTGATGAGTGGCGCGAAGGATTCGTAATAGACTCCATTGGGCCATGTAGAGTGCTATCCGATATGGACCTCGGTAGAGAAGACTACAAGAGGTTCCGTTGGGTACTTGGAAAGTGAATGCCTGCGTAGTACAACTGGAAGGTTTCATGAACAACTGCAAAGATATTCTACGTCTACTGAAATATGCTGAAGAGATGGTGATCCAAATATGTGAATTGCCAAAGGTGTTGGAGGTGCAAGACGTCTCTGTGCAAATAGCCGGAGATGCTGTGACTGTATCATATACATGGAAACCACCTACTCCAGTTGTTCGCCTGGCATTCGATATAACGGCGGACCCACAGATTTCCGATGGAGGCTAATTAGCAAGGAGAGAATCATGTCAGCTGCTGCAATGGTCCTGGTACTGGATGCGGAATTTATCCCTTTGAGGATTGACCCTTTCCGCCGCGCTTGGAAGAAATTGGTGCTCGGAAAGGTAGAAGTTGTCCGCCATTCGCATGATCAAACTATTACAGTTTCAGGCCGGGTGACACCTCTGCCATCAGTAGTTAGACTACTGAAGCACTTCAATCGGAACAGAATAAAGATCAAGTTCTCGAGGATGAACATTTATGCCCGTGACGATTTCAGATGCCAGTACTGCGGTGAGCAGTTCATGACAGAGGACCTGACTTTTGATCACGTATTTCCCCAGAGTCGTGGCGGAAAGACAGAATGGACGAATATCGTTTCATGCTGTGGTATAGGCGGCAACGGTTGTAATCTAAGAAAGGGTAATCGCACACCAGAAGAAGCTGGTATGCCTTTACTGCATAAACCGCGAAAGCCACACTTTCTACCTGTAGTGAATGTCCATATGGACTTGAGGCACAGGCCGGAAGAATGGAATGACTACTGGTTTGTAAGTTTGAAATAGGGCTAAAGAGAAACTCCACGGGCTTTCGGGCCCGTGGAGTACTCTACTGCTTTTCTTTAGCCTTGTAAGGCCGTATCCACCACTCCGTCGACATTATTGTCGGTCTACAAGATTCGCGACTTTCATAGACCCTAGCCGAATCTCCATAGGCCCGTTGTTCGAGCCAAGGAAGAACTAGCTTTGTGCTGCATCGCCAGAAAACTGGTTTTGTCTAGCTCATAATCGAAGTGGTGATTACGGTTTTCTTTAGCCCTTTTCGAACAAGGGTGTAGAAAGCGTCTTCCCGTTTTCGTCAACCTGCTCAGGTCGTGTGAAGTTCCACAACTCACCAATTGGAGTTGTGACTGTCCAGATGCCTTCCTCTTCTACGATTCGGCATCCTTCACTCTCCAACTTGTCTCTGATCATTTTGTTGATGTTCATAGCTTCTCCTAAATTTTGGTTGTTTGATCTCTCTATACTTATACCCTACTAGAGCTATGATTTGACACAATGCAATTAGACTCAGTCTAATTGCAGCGCGTTAGACTTTGTTGTGATAAGCTGTCGGCATGGCACAATCCACTCGGCCCAAGATACTGGCTGTTGATCTAGATGGCACGCTACTAAAAGATGATCATCCGACTTTAGGAAAGCCAATACCAGAGGTTGTAGCTGTTCTCCGTGATGTACGCGCAGCCGGCTGGAAGATCACAGTTTGGACTGTACGAGATGAAGATACAGAGGTAAGGAAGCATCTCAAGGATGCTGATGTACCATTCGACTACATCAACGAGAATCCTTTTGGTCCGCCGAACGGAAGCAGGAAGATCTATGCGGACGTGTATCTAGATAATCATGCTATCCAGTTCAACGGAGAGACAAGAGGGCTGGCGGAAGAGATCATAAATTTCAAGTCCTGGGACAAGAGAAACCCTGTATCAGGTCAGTAGCTTATGAGGTTGACCTGGGTAGGGGTGTAGAAGGATACTAGTGGAGTACGTTTTCGACGGAAGGAGAGATGAACATGAATGCACGAACCATAACCATCCTCATTGCAGCTCTATCCATGGCCGCAGATATAGGTGTAACCGTAGGTGGCTTACTACCACCTACATGGGGTCTAATTGCGGGAGCTGTGGTGGCTGGCTTATTTGCAATGGTAAGGGTTCTACACAACGTAGCTGATGGAGTCTCAATAAAGACGTTACTGTCTAGCCCATCTTCGTGGGCTACTGCTCTAGTGATCGTTGCATCGTTCCTATCAGCAGTATCTGGTGTTGTACCAGTTGCGTACGCAACTGGAATTGCAGCATTCGCTGCAGCGATGTTGGGTTTTGCTAGGAAGTTGCAAACTACGCTTCAACCTGCCTCTGGCGCAATGCTCATCGCAACGCCTAAGGGACTTGGCCTGGGTGTCATTCCCTCTACAGCTCAACAGCAGTCTGGGAAGGTAGATATGTATGGTACTCCTACCCCACCAGCTGGAACTGATCTTGGTATACGTCGTTAACTGAAGGAGATGATTTCAATGAAAAAGCTAAGTCTCAAAGTCAAGTTCATGTGTGGTTCTGTTCTTCTTATCTTGGTATTGTCTGTACTTACCAGCTGTGCCTGGCGGCAGAAGCATGAACCATCTTTTGATTGTGCTGCAATTGCCTCTATAGAGGATGCCCCTCAGCTGATTTCCATTATCGAGACCTGCATAGGTATCTCCGTGAACCAAGCTGCAGTGTTACCCTGTATAGAGGGTGCTGCGGCTTCTAAATGGACAAGTGATGTGATTAAGTGCTTTACTGCAGCGGCACAGGGTAAGGCCAAGTGTCCTGCCTATGACACAGCCAAGATGGCGTCTAAGCAGGCTTCTAAGCCCGCACCATAGGGCCGGATAAAGGAGCTACATCCATGCGTATCATACAGAAGATCTTGTTAGTGTGTGGCCTTGCGGGGTTGCTTGTTTGTACTCTGGGTATGATGGGATGCCCACAACCCCCTGTTCCTACTCCAGTTCCAGGACCCACGCCAGTGTGTGATGCTGCTGTAGATGTAGCTCCTGCGCCAGTTCTTGATGCTGGCGCAGGAGACGTACTACCAGTTCTACTTGATGCATTCATTCTTGCCACAGCAGATTGTGGGACGGTGAGTGTGAAGAATTCACTATCCACATCTAGACCGCCAGTAGAGACGTGTCTTATTCTGCCGACTCTTGATGTAGCTAGACAGTGTTTACTGAAGTTGATGCCTACATGGTCTATGGATGCGGTAGTGTGTTCCGTAAGATCTGTAGGCATGTCAACATTCAAAGCTCAAGCAGCTGGAGTAGCCACACCATCTCTGTTGTTGGAGGCTTCCATGTCCAGACTATTCATCGTGGCAGAGAAGTTCTCCATCAGAAACTGAGGAAGCTATGGAAATTCCTAAGATCTCCAGATGTCTTGGTAAGAAACCGTTCGTCAAGGATTCTAGGGACAAAGCCCTCAATAACTACCTGAATAAGCGTATCCTGGCAAACCAAGTACCAGCTGCTTTGAATATGGCTACTTGCTTTGCTGCTCCTGATGGTAGCCAACCTGCCTGGGATAAAAATCCCTTGGGAAATGACAAGGCTGGTGACTGTGTCTTTGCAGGCCCCGGCCATATGACTACCTTGGTGGGTGCGTTGACAGGTAAGCCTTCAGTGGTGACAGCTGACATGGTTCTAGCTGCCTACTCAAAGCTTACTGGATACAACCCAGTAACCGGGGACAATGACAACGGTTATTTCATCAGAGATATGCTGAACTATTGGAAGACTACAGGTCTGTATGGCCACAAGATTCTGTGCTATGCGTCCGTGGACTATAAGGACCCAGATGAGTTGGCTATCGCTCAATGGTTGGGATGTGGGGTGATTGGTGGCTTCGCTTTGCCAAAAGCTTCTCAAGGACAGGTAGATGGTCAAGGTAGGCAGTTGTGGTCTGTCCCAAAGGGTGGGTGGCCCCACTTGCAGGGTCCAGGTACATGGGGTGGTCACTGTATTTACATTCCGGGAACATCTCCTGGAATGGATGAGGGAAATTCCTGGGGTGAGCCTACCCAGTGGACGGTTGATTGGAGAATGCAGTGCTGTGATGAGGCTTGGATTGTCATCATGGATGACTGGGCGGTGCTGACAGGCAAGTCCCCAACTGGATTTGCTCTTCAGGACTTGCTAAACGACGTAGCCTCTAGGTAACGGAGATCAAATGAGAAATCTGAAGCAAGTCTACGCACCTAGCCTGAAACGAAATGTTTGCTTCGGTAGACGTCGGCCGGTTGCTATAGGCCCTCATATGAGGGCCTCTAAGTACCTGGCAGCCAACCTACCCGCGCCACCGGCAACATGCAGCTACGTTTCAGCAGCAACACAAGCACTGGCCCAGATGTACGGAAACGACAGTCTAGGGGACTGTGTCGTCGCGGGTGGTTATCATATTGTAGGTGTGGAAACCGGCAATGCGGGCAAGGCATTCATCGCCACACAAAAACAGATAGTAGCAGATTACAGTGCCATAGGTGGCTATGTTCCAGGTGATCCGAACACCGACCAGGGCTGCGATGAACCTACAGCCCTGAACTATTGGCAGAGTCACGGCTTTGCAGATAGTACCAAGATACTAGGATGGTTGTCAGTAGACCCATCCAATCTCACACAAGTACAGCAAATACTGTACTTGTTCGAGAATCTCATGTTCGGTCTTGAGTCGCCAGATGCCTGGATCAACCCATTTCCCAGCGCTTCCGGATTTACATGGGGAGTAGCAGGAAACCCAGACCCAGAGAATGGCCACTGTATCGTGGGCGCTGGATATACGAGCGCTGGAGTACAGATTGATACCTGGGCTATGGTGGGAACCATCACCTGGGCAGCAATCCAGAAGTACTGTGCCTCTTCTGTAGGCGGAGAGCTTTACGTCTTGATCACGCCCGATCAGCTTGCGAAAGGGCAGGCCAAAGCCCCCAATGGTTTTGCGTGGTCCGATTTGATCAATGACTTCAACACACTGGGTGGGCATGTTCCTGTGCCGGCTCCTACACCTACTCCGACACCACCTGCACCTGCACCAGCCACTCGCACCATTGTGATCACAGGCGCGACCAAGGTTACTATTGACGGCAAGGTGGTCTAAGTGCCTGATACAGAGCTAAAGAACATGTCCATAGAAGGACCCGACCTTTGGAGGGTCGGGTTCTCCTATGGAGCACTATTTGCCATCAGGTATCTCAGTGGCCTGGTTGAAATCTGTGATACCTATTGTGATCGCACAGGTGTCTACTTCACACTGCGGAACTTGGACAAGACGAATACGCTGTTTCATGCAGGTGTTCTCAGAGGCACCAAGATAGACAGTGCACGGTTGACAGAGCAACCAATCCTTGTGGAGTTACCCCTTCCTTCTAGCTTGCCAGTCTTCGATGGACCCTATGTCTTCCAGTAGTAGGCCCAAACTAGACTGACAAGCGTGGACGGCACTATGTTCAGACTCTCGTAGAGCTAGTACCACTTCGTCTGTCAGGTTGTTGCGTAGTTCCCTTGATAGGGTTTCCAGCTCATGGGACCTGGTTACCACCATGTCAAACATACGAATGGCAGCTTTCGTATGCTTGGGGTCTCCATCTTTACTGGGAGCAGCTTCCTCTGACAGTTTTCGTCTGCTACTCTCCTTCTCTGTCTCCGCAAGCATCTTTGGCAGTTCTTTTTTCTGTTCTTCCTTAGACAGGGCTGACAACACTGTAGCCTGCTTCTTCGTTAGATCTCCGTCCTCATAAGCTGCCCTTGCCTCTTTGATCAGGTCTTTTACAGCTAGGGCACGGTCTACTGTAGACCTACTGACCCTGGCGTCTTTGGCTACCTCTGCAACGACAGTGCTGGTAGGAATCGGTCCAACATTTGGGTCCTCTATCTCCATCTTCTTTTTCTTCAGTTCCACCAACTTCCTGAGGGCTGCATCCTGTTCAGCGGGAGTCATATCCTCTCGTTGCATATTTTCATGGATGGATGTTTCTGCCGCTTCAATCTCTCCCAGATCTTTCACGATACATGGCACTGTCTTCAGTTTGAACTTCCTGGCAGCTAGGAACCTGCGTTCACCAGCGATGTACTCGTAGCCCTTTCCTCTGGGGCTTTTGACTACTGTGATCGGATGAATCATCCCTAGCTCTTGGATGCTTCTTCCTAGGTCTTCTATGCGCTCTTGATCTATTTCTCTCTTCCAGTGGTGCTTGCTCTCTCTAATCTCACCTGTAGGAATCTCCTTGAGCTTCATCTTTGGCATTTCGGGCTCCTTGTATCGGTTTGGGGTTTGAGGTATTCTGGCCATGTTGGCAGAACATCCTAGGGTTGTCCTAGGGCGAAGTCCAACCGGAGGAACAAATCATGTACAGAAATCAGATTGAGCTAGAGGTACGAGTTCACGGCAGCCCAGCTCGAGAATACGTAGACCGTGAAGGGGTGACATGGGTAGAGGGGCGGGCGGGAAGTGAGTACATTCTACGTGTGATCAACCAGACCTACGGCAGAATACTGGTGGCTGCAAGTGTGGATGGGTTGTCGGTGATGGACGGAAAGGCAGCCAGTCTACATTCTGATCAGGGCTACATCATTGGAGCTAGGTCTAGCATGGCCATTCCTGGGTGGCGTCTGGATGACTACAGCGTAGCAAAGTTCAAGTTCGGTGGTCCAGAGTCTAGCTATGCAGCTGCTTCAGGGCAGCCCATGGACATAGGGGTAATCGGATGTGCTGTGTTCCTGGAGCAGTATGTCCCGCCGAAGTACGCGGCATCAATGGCTCCGCCAGTGATATGGCCCCCTTGTGTACGGGGCATGTCAATCAATGGCGAAAGCCACACTAAGGGTATTGTTGGGTCACATGAACCAGGTGGTCCTATGTATGCTACGTCCTGCTACAACATGTCAGCAGGCGTTGCTCCCATGGTTAAGGATTGTGCAGCACCTTCGCTAGGAACGGAGTTTGGGGAAAAGACCGGGCACAGGGTCACCGAGGTCACTTTCACACGCCAGGAGCCCGCGCACGAGGTTCTGAGCATACGTTATGGCACCAAAGAGGAGCTGATACGGCGGGGGATAGACCTGAACCAGCGGCCGGAAGTAGGAAGGCCCAATCCATTCCCAGCTGATAGGGGTTGTGTACCACCTCCAGGTTGGTCAGGGCGCTAATCCCTAGTGCGACGCTTCAGGGGCCTCTGCAGGTATAGGAGTCCTGTAGGGGCCCATGAGTGTCTCTCCATGATCTAGTCTGTAGGCCAACTCTTCAGCAGATACCTCTTTAACTCCTAGAGATTGCATGTCTGGGTGATACTTACACGCTGGGCATCTTCCAGTGTTATCCAGGAATGCTTTGCAGCCGTCATCGTGGTACATCAGTTTTGGCATTTGGGCTCCTTTTGATCAAGTCTGAGGCTCTGAATACTGGACAACCTAGTGGCATATTGGCTGTAATCTCCACAGACATAGCCATGATCTGCCGGAAATAACTATCCATCCATTCATTCTCGTCTTCATCTTCTTCCAGGGGTTTTACCAGTATGTCAGCAGCGGAGCTGGAGCAGCTGAATCCATAGGGATCACAGTTCCAACGTAGGCTGTTTACTATCCACCCCTTCTTCTTGGCTAGCTCTTGCCAGTTGTCTCGAACATTGGAGTAATCCACCAGTTCAGTCATGGTAATGATCGAGGCCATAGTGCACCATAGCGCTACGCAGTATTCACAGCCTTCGAACTCTAGAATTCCGACCTTGTTTGGTAGTGGGCCATGGCATGGGTGTAGCCAGTCTAAAATCTCTCGACCGGTCCACTGACCGGGGGCTCGTATTGACTGATCGCGTAAGTAGTTAGCAGGCATGCAGGGCTCCTTGGGTATATGTTGGTGAACTGCATCCTTATGCCATCCTATCTGCGGGAATTGCTGTATACCCCTGCAGCAAATTTGATCTGAAGCCTGGTATAAAGATCATACTCTAGGTAGTAGTTACCTAGTCAATCAACCAGGTAGAAGAGGTCACAATGAAACTAGACATGTGCTCAAAGATTGTATCCGGTTATGGGATACCAGGATTGCCATTATTCAAGTTAGAGGACGGAAGGTGGGTATGTACTACAAATGATCTAGTAGCCAACATAGGGTGTAGTGTCACTACTCTACTGCATGCTGCACACAACCATAGACATAGACTGTCATTCCTTACTGTGAAAAATACTCATAGTAAGGAATTTCTCAGAGATCGAAAGGGAGAGTTTGGGCTGCAAAGGCTTAGGGATAGTTCTCGTCTTTGGACAGTAGATGATGTGCTTATACTCATTCATGCAGTACACACGAAGCGCTGCATTGATATACAAGATGCGATGAATAGCCATATTGCCCAGACACTACGAGAAGAGTATGTACCTATAGCTATTCTGAAACAGGTACAGGCTCAGTGTGATGCATTTGCAGAACAGCTAGAGCAAGAACGCGAAGGAAAGATTAAGTTGGAGTATAGAGTCTCTATGCTAGAAAAAGACAAGAGGTTAACTGATCAAGCCAGGGAAGCTGTGCAAGAGGCAGCTAGTGAGGACGGAAGAGCACTGAATCGGCACAAGTTGACCAAAGAGTTCCGAGCGATGAATTGATCTTAGCGGTGCTTTGGGCACCGCTAAGGAGAAGAGGGGTCTAGCTAGCCTCTTTTCTTTAGCCAAATGATGCAGTGTGATCAAGACCAGAAAATAGAACAAAATTGGTGGCATAAGTCCCATAGTCCTTCCGACCATAATCCTTTTTTGAGCAAATACCCTTGACAAGATCGAACGGGGGTATATGTTCACGGTTGGCTGAAGTACATGTTCGATCAACACTCAGGAAAATGGAGGCCGTATGAACTACCGTCAAGATCATCTCAAGTTGCTCAAGGTTTTTGCTAGGGAGTTGCCAAAGCGTCCAAGCATGAAAGTAGCTGCTCTGGCCAAGGCTGCTTTCTCTGACATTCAGAAGCGCAAGCCAGACTGTGCAAGCTTGAGCCCAGACAGAGCATGCAGGAATGCTCTTCGCAAGCCACGAGAAGAGGAACACATTGAGATTGCTGAGCGTGGAGAGTACAGGCTCACACAAAAGGGAGCAGCGTTCTGCAAGACCATGGACAAGTACGAGGTTGCTCCAGATCGAAAGGACGGAGAGCCACGTGCCAAGAAAGCCAAGGGCAAGAAGGCAGCCAAGAAGACTGCAAAGAAGGTAGCCAAGAAAGTGGCTGCAAGTAAGCCAGCCAAGGCCCCGGCAGAAAAGGTTGCGTCCAAGAAGGAAGCCAAGCCGGCTGTAGAAAAGAAGACTGCCGCAGCGGCAACCAAGAAGAACTCCAGGCCAATTCTTCCTCCATCCAGGAAGTCCTCAAAGCCTACCGCAGAAGAGCAAGCTGATGCTGCTGCTAAGGCTGCAGAGGCCAAGGGAGAGGAAGATCCTGATGAGGTGGGTGGTGACCCAGAACCAACTGAAGACCTAGCCGATCAACTTAGTCTCTAGTCAACCAAGTCACAAGTGTAGGAAGAGCCCCTGTGAAGGGGCTCTTTCCATATATGGGGGTTTCATGTCTGATGATCTAGAGAAGCAAGACGTACTGGGAGAGTACAAAGCTGTACTTGCTCAGTGTTACGAACTACAAAAAGTGCTGGAGGATAAACTGATCGCATGTAACAATAAGGACATTTTTCCATCACCGCCACCATTGACCAGATTCAGACTGCCCGAGACTAGGGATAGCATCACACACAACGTAAATTTCAGGGTGGATGGTGAAAACTTAGCTGTGTACATACAGCCCAGTTTCTACAGTGATGGTGTGATGGGAGAAGTGTTTTTGAAGGCGGATAGGCAAGGGTCCTTTGTGGCTGGTTTGACAGATGCCATCTCAATTATTCTTTCTGTAGCACTTCAGTACGGTGTTCCTCTTACACATATAGTGGAGAAGCTGAAGGGGTCTAGATCTGGAGAGGGTGTATGTGCTTTAGGAAATCCACCGATCAAACGCTGCAAGAGTGTTGTGGATTATTTGGCACAGTGGCTTGAGCGTGCAATAACACTCAAAATCGGGGATAAGGAACAAGTAAAGAAGTGTTGACCTAGACTCAGATCTTGGTCATTGTATAGTAAACATCAACTCGAGGAGTCGTTCATGCAAGAAGAGTCGACTACCGTGCTAGACCCAGATCAGATGAAACAGGGTAAGACAAGGCAGGCATGGGAGTACACAACAAAAGAGGAACGTGATGAAGTCGAAGCTAGGCTAAGCAAGATTTCACCAGTGGCACGTTCACCCAAAGTGAAGGAGATTCTCCATAAGATTGAGCAGGAGAAGAAAACTGAAGACCGTACTGCAGCTCTGTTGCATACGTTGACGGAGAGAGCAGATACCTGGGGCAGAAATAGGTTGGCTTCTGTCACTCGAGAATCTTCGAGTGAGGCAGGTCGACTGATCAATGCAAAGGTAAAGTTGCTTCATGAAGCCGATGCAGCCTATAGTCGATTGGTAGATTCTGCTAAAGACAGAGTCAAGAAGGCTGTGAATCAGTTACAGGAACAGCTCAATGAGGAACTAAACAAGTTGGCTGCTGATAAACGTGCTGCCACGGGCAAGATAGATTCAGAGTTTCAACCCAAACTTGAAGAACAAGAGGCCAAACTGAAAGCAACCAACGTTGACGTGACTGATACGGTTGGCAAGTTCACCTCACGTATTCAAGGCATGCCTTTCTATGATCTAGAGAGGATTGCAGAGGGCAAAGTTGTGAAGATTACAGAGGCTCTGGAAGGTGTGGAGTTCCCTGTTGAAGTCATTTGCCCAGATATGATAAGAGAAACTGTTGAAGGGCCCTAGATTATGGTGGCTGGTGTAATAACCGCCGCCATCATGGCTCTTGCTCCTGGGAAAATAGCAGGTGCGGCGGTTCTATATACCAGTGCAATCGTACATTCTACGGAGGCACGGAATATAGACCCGCTGCTGGTCGTCTCTCTTATTCACGTAGAAACGGGCGGAAGGTGGGAAAGAGATCTAATTAGTCCATCAAATGACTATGGGCTGATGCAGAACCATGTCAGTAGGACGACCAATAGAGAATTTCTAGGCAGAGAGCAGGAGTTACTTGATCCAGATACTAACATAGAGGTCGGGGTGAGTACGCTGATTGCTTGGAAGGCATATCACTCGAAACATTGTAAAGGTAGTGCACATAAGTGGTGGGCACACTATAAGTGGGGAGTGGAGGTCAAAAACAACAAGTATGGCAGAAAGGTACTCAGGGTCTACACTCGTGTAAAGAGACGAGTACATCTGCTGTGTGTATTAGGAGGAAAACATGATCATAGCTGTGGAGGGGTTGGATGCCTGTGGCAAGAACACACAGACAAGAACTCTAGAGAGGTTGTTGCATCCAGCCCAGAGAATCTCATTTCCGCGCTACGATGGCCCGTTCGGGCAGGTGATCAAGAAGCACCTGACAGAGAGAGTAGCTCTGTTCGAGAGAGACCCTACCAAGATAACAGAACACTGGGAGCGTTCTCCAGACGACGCCGCCGCTTTCCAAGCCTTGATGACGATGGACAAGTACGATGCTGCATCTGAGATCAAAGCCCTTGATCGAAAAGGCATCCATGTCATTCTAGATCGCTACTGGCCAAGTGCTTGCTGTTATGGAGCTGATGATGGCCTAGACTTCAGTAGTATGATCAGAATCAACTCTTGTCTGCCACAAGCAGATTTGAACATCCTCTTGGACATTTCTGTAGAGGAGGCCACCAAAAGAAGGCCGGAGGCCAGGGACAGGTACGAGAGAGACAAGGAGAAGCTGAAGCACATCAGGGACAGGTATCTCTACATGTGGTCAGTAATGGGTGCAGGAATGGCCAAGGGAATTTGGGTAGTGTTGAATGCAGAGAAGAGTGAAACTGAGATCACACGGCAGATTTTGGCAGCAGGAATAGATGCCGGTTACAACCTCCACATCAAGGAAAATACAGATGGCTGAAGCTGCACTACAACTATATGTCACCTACAACAACATAGATTGCTGTAACTGTGGGATGACCTTTGCCGTTCCCGTAGCATGGGAAAGAGAGAGACGTACGAACCATAATGGTTTCTTTTGTCCTAATGGACACTCCCTAGTCTTCAATGGGCCATCAGTACTAGAAAAGCAGGTGAAAGAAAAAGAGGAAGAAATAACTAGACTGAAGTCTAGGTTAGACTGGAAAGAGAGGTCTCTACTGTCAGCTAATCGTAGCAACATGGCTCTACGGGGACAGAGGACGAAGCTGAAGAACCGGATAAGCAATGGGGTGTGCCCGTGTTGTCATAGGACCTTTGGTAAACTCCAGAGTCACATGGAGACTAAGCACCCAGACTGGCAGGCTAAAGAAGGATGAGATTGAGTCGTCTCCCAGCCCCTAGTGTAGGGGCTGGGAACAGGCTTCATTAGGCTTTGGCTTCTTCCTCTACTTGCGTGGCAGCTGCTGCAGCTTTGCGTGCCTTCTTTCCTCCAGGTCTGACTCTGGTTTCAGAAGAGGCTAGGAGACACCCGGTTGTCTCTTCAGTGTTATCTGGGCTAGTGGCGTGTACTTTGGCCAATTCACCCAGAGTGATCATCCTGGAGCTATCCCTCCTTGTGGAAATGTCATAGTGGGTTGTAGTCCACTTCTTGTCCTTTTCTTCGTATTGAGATGTTACCTTACGTACATCCAATTCCTTCAGCATCGGGTGAGCTGCTGTCAGTGTGGTCATCAGTTCTTGTATGTCTGTTATTGATGGTGTCTCGTCTGGTGAGTACCTCTTCTCTTCCGACTCATGTGTGGCTCGAATAGTCCTAAGACCTGGAATGTATTCGAGCTTCACAGTCAGGGTTCCTCTCAGTCTTCCGTCTGTCCACATACCTCCTCTCTTGGTTTTGGTTTGCGAACCTTGGGTATACTCACACCCATAGCCGCGTACTTGAGCCCTTATGATCTCGATATTTTGCTCAGACATTTTTGCAGGTCCTTTCTGGGTTGCAAAACTTTGGACATTATTCTTATACCAGGCTCTATCAGGAGTTTGCATATGACTGAAATTCAAATAGGTATAGATGAGGCTGGTGTGGGGCCACTTGCAGGCCCACTGGTCGCAGCTGTAGTAGCACTACCGTACCATCTCAGAATACGAGGAGTCAGAGACTCCAAGAAGATGACAGAGAAGTCACGAGAGTGTGCAATAGATCTAATTCACCGGAGTGCACTGTTCTATGAGGTGAGGTTTGCACAGCCAGATCAGATAGATCGTGAGGGTATCTGGGGAGCGTGGAGAACTCTCTGCACCGAGCTCATAACTCATGTACGGGAGAAGTTTCCTGAGCATGAAATACTGATAGATGGCAACAGAACTGTGGGCACACTCAAGAACATAAAGCCCGTGGTTGGCGGAGATACAATACATCAGTGTATTTCTGCCGCTTCTATCTTAGCCAAGCAGGCACAATGTGGCGCTATGCTAGACCTACACAAGAAGTACCCGCAGTATAAATTTTCAGATCACCACGGGTACCCTACACCAACCCACTACAAGACACTAGAGGAGTTTGGCCCATGCGAAGCGCACCGGAAGAGTTACCGACCAGTACAGGCGGCCTATCGACATGCTGGTTCGAAACACGGTTAGGAGTACGGTATGAGATGCCAGACATGCAGGAGGCTAGTGTTGATGTGGTTGTCAGACAACTTCACGAGGCAGCCTTTACCTGCATCTCCTGCTGCAACATCAGTAGAGTAGTGCTAGTACTACCAAGGCACATCATATTGAGGGCTGGAGTTAATAAGCGTTGCTTTTGGGAGGCAGAATGCAGCCAACTAAACCCACCAGGCCCATACCAGAAAGATTGAGCATGACGTCTTCTTGCGTGAACTGTGGCGGTGATCTTGCTAAGACTGTGTTCGAGAATCTACTGTTGTGTGACAGGTGTTACTACCACGTGCAGTTCCTACTGAAGAAGTGCCGGAGAGAGCTGGACAAGGCATTTGACGTGTACAAGCAGGTCTTACGTATAGCAGCTCTTGAGAAGAAACTTTTGCTACAGAAAGGAGTTCACGATGCCCAAACAGGTGAAGCCACCACAGTGCAAGGCAAGGTGTAAACACTGTGGCGCGATCAAAGAACTAGACATGCAACAGTACGACGTGGGCGATGAGTTGATTCCATATCCAGGGGGTGGAGATTATGGATACTGTTGGAAGTGCAAGAAGAGGGGTATGATCATAATCGAAGTTCCCAGATGTCCACCGAAAGGACCTGTAGGATGGGCGAAGATCTGATCACTGGAGTAGAGATACACAAGGATGGTGTGCTGGTGGCTCTAGCATTGCCACCTACTAAGGTAAACATACCCCCGTTCTTTGATGGGGTAGATTCGATCATATTGTATTACTTCAAGAGGATATCCCTGGTTCCAACTGTGACGTTCGAACACCTGGCTGGGGGTTCTCTATCAAAGTGGCTAAATGATTGCCAAATAGTGAAGACATCACTGGGGCCAGAAGCAGAGACACTGAAGTATGTGCACGGTAGAAGTGAGGTCATGCGTGGGAAGACTACAATTTCATCAGTCTTGCTAGCAAATATGCACTTTACCAAGCCTATGGAACGGTGTGAGTGGTCAGCCTATCTACCTGAAATCTATAGGATGTTCATGGCCCTGGGCTCAACAGAACGCAATTCTACTTGACGGATACAGACGGTGTGTGTACACCTAAAGAAAAGCCCCTCTCGGCTTTTCTTTAGCCCATGCGAAAAGCAATAGCTCCCACTGGTGTAGATCAAGTAAGACCACCTATAAAGCCCTGTCTAACACTTGATCAGTTAGATGAGTATTGGGAAGAGCGTGGGTTGAAGTATCGTATAGATACACTCCACAAGGCGTGTCTCAGCTACGGCATGAATGTGGCCATAGATCGCCCGAAGTTTAGGGCCATGTTATATGGCATCATGAAGAGCTTCCTAGTGGATGGTGAATCACTGCTTGATCCGAGGAAAGCACCATTGCCATCCTGGCCGAAAGTTGGACCATGATATCGAAAAGCAATAAGGGAATCGTTCAGTTTAACCAACCACTTACTGAGGTCAGGAGAACAATGCAAAAGCCTCTATCGCCGGACCAGCAAGCAGCTCAAGATCGAATGGCAAGTATAAAGGCTGGGGCTAGGCCAGTTGGTGGAGTACCGAAAGTACGTATTCCTCCGTTGGATGCAGACCCGTTACCAGGTGGTGGCTCAATGTCTTCACAAGCAGAGTCACTCAGAGACCCAACCAATCCACTGAGTCCTTCCTACAGCCCGGAGTTGGCTACTATGGCAGCTAGAGAGCGTGCTACTGGTCAGGGTCCTTTTGATCTGTTGCCAGACTCTGCGACAGAAGATCCTGGATTCATCCCAGGCGTGGGCTCCAGGGTAGCAGCCAATCAACCCAATGCCCGGCCACAGTCTAGACCAGCAGGTCAGCTACTACGCCCAGAGACTGTCCAAGATCTAGAGAAGCTGAGTGACCTTCAGAAGACTGTAGAGCAAGTACAACAGTCAGAGGCACAGAAAGAAGAAGCTCAAGCTGCTGAAGTAGAGAAGCAGCTAGTAAATGACGCTGCTAAACAGGCTGCTGAGTTGGGTTCCTTAATGAGTGAGGGTGATTGGAATCTACTCAATAATCCTACCCGTAGAAAAGAGATCGAAGCCCGCTTGAAGCCTATGAAGATTGAGGATATTTTGATCTATGGGGAGGTTCGTCAGGAGGTTCCAGTTATCCCCGACAAGTGCGTGTTCTTCTTCAGGTCATCGAGTGGTGCAGAAGACTTGGCGGTCAAGAGAATGATGTTTGGGGAACAGGGCGGCGACCGTTACATGCTAGACAAGTTCTCTCTGATGAACCTAGCATTGGGAGTAGTTTCGATCAATGGTATGCAACTTCCGTCACATCTTGATGACAAGAAGAAGTTTGATGAGAAGCTGTTCATGAAGAAGTTTGACATGCTTATGCGCTTTCCAATCCAGATGCTGGCGGATATGGGGGTGCAGTATATGTGGTTTGATCATAGGGTTAGACAGTTGTTCACCAAATCCACGGAGGTCCTAAAAAACTCCTAGCGACTCCTCTGGGATGGGCGCGAGCCAATCTTCTTTACGATAGATTGACTGAGCCGCCTGAGCCAGGCACCCCGATGGAGTCGATGATGTTGATGGTCTGGCGGTCAAGACAGGATATACGACTGTACGAGACGAAGACTGTAGCAAACGCAATCATGATAGCTGGCCAGGCTCCAAGTGCTGAGTTGAATAGGGAGCTACAGAAAACCTGGACTGATTACAGAGAAGCGTTGTTCCCATTTTCCAAAGGAATCGAGAAGACGCAAGATAGCAAGGCTTTGGATTACCTCAGAAGCCAGATCAAACAAGGACCACTCAAGATTATACCGCTTGAACCACTTACAAAGGGAGGAAAACGCCGAATGAGAAATAGGGGGCAAGGATGAGTACCTTCAGGCTTTGTCCAGCTTGTGGCTCTAGTAAAGTCACGCCAGAGGGTATGCTGGATAGCAGTCCAGTGAAATGTAGGTCTTGCGCATGGACTGGTACGTGCAACGATCTAGTCCTACATGAGATTGACCCTGAGAGACTTTATACGATAGCCACTGCTGTGGCCCAAGACTACCTGCGTGCACTAGCAAAGATAGCCGCCATACCTATTGGTCAGGCGATGACAGCATCTGGTTTGATGGATGGTTCTGAACCGAAGATGCTCGCAAGACTGATACGTGCTGCAGTTGGCGGGGCGCATAAGGCAACACTAGAGGAAATAGTGAAGATCCAAGGAGAGCTACAAAATGCCAAACCGTCTTGATGACCCTCTGTTACATCGCCCTGACGAACACGAAGCAGGTGGTGCAAGTGAACTCTATTGCTGGATGCCTGGCACGGAAGATAGAGAATGTAATGGGTCTTGTGTGGCCTTTGATCCCAGGTTCAACGAAGATCAGCGTTTTACTTCTTGCATGGTGCTCAATACCTTCCGGTCAATAGGACTGACTGTTGGTATCCAAGCGAATATACGAAAAGCTGAGGTAGCCCGAGCAACAGCACCAAAACCACCGGAGGTTCCACGATGAGAATCATAGGTTTCGCACAAACTGTGCGGTTAGATCAAACACCATCAGAGGGTTACGAAATCAGAGTCCTCTTGGACAGTGGGGAAGAGGCTAGTATCCCTACAAATGAGGATACAGTGCAGACCCTTATCCAGCTGGATAAGGGTATTCACAAGAGTCAGAACCCAGGTGGGTATTCTGTTGGTACACGGTTGCCAGAGGAGAGACTACCAAGCCCATCAGAGCCTCATTTTCCGCAGGACTATGTGGCAGCTACTGGAGACGAGGACACAGCTGAGTTCGGCGGTGATGTATCTACTCCAGTCCCCAAAGCTCTACCGGCACAGAAAATGTCTACGCCTGCTGCGGATGAGATGGGTTACCCCATAGTTCCGCAGTCTGAGGGTATGCCCAGACCAGCTTTTCTAAGTAGTGATGATGATGATGAGGACGGACAGCAGATATGATCCAATTCGTTTGCTCCAAATGCACTACCGGCTATCAGATAGCAGGCACTTGGTTTAAGATCCAGGAGTTGCTAGTAGCCCATCCTAAGTGGCGAGACCACGACAAGGAGTGCCCATTGTGTGGAGGAGTGTTACTGGTGCACTCTCCTAGAATACCCATACATCGAGAGTGGCGGCGGATAGGTGTAGAGGAATTCTTCAGAGCCTTGTGTGGTTTTGGCCTACCGGAGGAGGTTTGCTGTACTCTTGAAGTAGTATCAGCCCTTATGAAGGCAAATCTGGTTGTGGGTGTGGACATGGCTGCAGCTGGTGGAGATCGTACGGCAGTCTACGCAATCAATCTAAGTAATGACTGGAAGTTGCATTTGGTATCTTCACCAGAAGGTCCTTGCATCTACAAAATTACGAGGTCCCAGCATGGAAACAGTGATAGCAACCATCTATCGAAGGAAGCCACAGACGTCGTTGTTCAACGCTCACATCAGGGAGTACCAGCTTCAGGAGAAGAAGCTGGTCCTGATAAGGGAACTAGTGATGCTTGTCCAAACATCAATGCAGAAGGTGCTGGAAGAGCTACATCAGCAGATACAGCCCTACAAGCACGCTCAAATCTGGATGCAGGCAGTCCCGTGGGAACCTCAAACGGAGGGGGCTAAAACTCCACCAGTACACAGACTCCCACCTGACATGTGTCATTTGATCAGAAACAACCTTCCTGCAGCAATAGAAGCTTTTGCACCCATTCAGTTCCCAGCTACACAACCAAAGCAAGGAGATAGTAATCATGGCTAATGTACGTAACCGTCTACCAGCAGAACCAGAACCAGCAAACTACAAGAGTATCGGTAAGGTGGCTTTACTAGACTTGTTTCTGGTGGGCAACGTCACTGATGGAGAAGGAAAGACTGCTCCGTCTAGGATTGTTCTTCGTATCCATGGTGATAAGAAGTTCTACTTTCCATTCGCACCGGGAACAGAGCAGGACATGAAAACTGCAGCTCCTTGGCTGCAGAAAGCCCTTGAGGAAGCCATTGATGGTAGGTCGGGAGAAGCAGGTCCTGACGATCTTGCTAGCGCAGTTCCAACTGGGAGCCCAACATAGTCATGAGACTACTACACGACAACATTCTGATCAAATTGGACCCTGAGAAGGAAACAGTAGGGTCTGGTCTACTGATTAAGCCACAGAATGCCCATGAGCATGTGCTCCGGACAGCTGAGGTTGTGCAAGTAGGACCAGGTAGATGGGCCCAAGGAGTGGCTGTACGTATTCCTGTGGGTGTGGAAATTGGGGATGGTGTGGTGTTTATCAAGTTTGTAGCTACCCACACAGAAACTGCCAAGTCTATCCAGAAGGCTGTTGGTCTAGATCATGCCATCATCAAACCTGAAGACGTGCTTTTGATTTACGACCGCTCTGAACCGCCGGAGATCAATCAGTGAGGGTAGTATACTTCGAAGAGGCAACTCAGACGGTTGTATTGAACTTCATGTTTCTTCCCACGTTCATAGGGCAGAATCCTATAGTTCAGAAGGAGCTGAAGGTAGAGATGACCAAACTATTTGCGGGGAGACCTGCAACCCCAGAGCTTATGGATGAGATTCACTGCTGGATCATACAGTGGCTGAGGGGTAAGTTTCCGATAGTAGGTCTTGAGAAGTATCTACAAGCAATCGAAGAAGTACAGGATGCAGACACTATTTGAGGAGTGATAGATGCTGACATTACAACTGGTTGATGTGTCCGATTGGCCTATCAAAGGACCACAGGGTAACGTGTATCATGGCGTACTTCCCGGCAGAATGAAGTTAGTACATCCATCCGTGGTGGATGGTCTACGAGTAATCACTTCACAGAATAACTACAGCATTGCAATGTCAGACATGTTTCGATCTCCGGCTTCTAGTTTAGCAGCTAGACAGCAGAAAACGGGAGTGCAGCGTCCTGGGTTTAGCGGCCACAACTACGGTATATCAATAGACATAGATATAGATCAGTCTGCCAAGTTGATGGGTATGTCTTACCCAGACCTGGTTAGGTGGATGGCTACAAAAGGGTGGACTTGTTATCGGTCAGACTATCAGCTGGGACCTGAGGCTTGGCACTTCAACTACCTCAGTATGGGCCCCAACCCCCCGCCACGTTCTGATGGGCCTATCCAGTGGATTACAAATACGTATGGTTCTCAAATGACCGGGGATGAGAAATGGGTGCAGATCTGTCTGCAACAGTTGAAGCTGTATGATGGCGCCATCGATGGACAGTTTGGCCCAAAATCTCAGGCTGCCCTGAAGCAGTTCGAGCTGATGTATCAATTGCCACCCACTGGAGTAATTGATCAAATCAACTGTTGGTCTTTGGCTATTGCCACCTGCACCAAGAACATCATTCCATCAACCCCTTAGGTACATGATGGCCAATGTAAATGTACGTACTCGGCTTGACATAAAGATCGAGCAAGATCTGAAGGACTGGATAGTGGCCTATGCCAAGAAAAAACAAACTACAGTCACCAGTTTGGTGTGTAGTCATTTCGCAGAGTTGAAGGCTGAAGAAGAGAAAGAATCGGAGCTTGTGGAGCAGATATGACCGGGCTCGGCCAAACTCAGACCATTAAGACAGTCTCATTACAGACCGAGTTGCCGACGTCTGTGGATGGGATAGTCGAGAAGGTTCGTGAGATATTGAGCCGTGGAAGTGTACAAGAGATCATAATTAGGGATGGAGAACCCATCACCTATCAGAAGGTGGTAACACCCGGAGAAGAGGTTACACCGTTAGAAGAACTTACAACAGGGGTTAGCCTGAACGATATGGCCAGAAACATCGATATGGAGGAGTTCAATCTGACAGAGCAGGGCCTTGAGAAGGCTACTCCCCAGTCGATCTTCTTTTGGGCGTACTTCTTCCTGGAGTACGAAGGGTGGGTTCCTACTCACCTGCTGGTCAGTAAGGACAGTCAGTTCTGGCCTTGGGCCGGCTTGCCCCGTAAACATAGTCGAAAGTGTGATGTGTTCTTGAATCTAGAAGTGCATAGAGATGAGGTGGTGCCTTCCAACGTAGCCATCTTGTTTGGGTCTACGCATAAGCATGCGTCAGTAGGAGAAGTAAAGTACGCCCTGAAAATCACAACGGAGGCATTGAACAATGCAAGAGCTCACAAAGAGATTACTGGAGGCGGGAGTAATTCCAGCCCAGTCGATAGCCCTACTCAAGAAGTGGCAGGCCCTACCAGATGACATGCCAGAAGATATGAAGCTGGCACAGACTCAAGAAGAGCTTCTGAAGATAGTGGACGAAGTGGCAGGTATACTCGAAAAGGAAGAAGAGATGCCGGAGTTACGAGAAACAGATCTAGATATCGGCTATGCTCTGAAGAATGCAGTCGATTACAGTATAGCTGTCAATGCCGGCCTTCACCAGAATCTGAGTTGTAGAGGTCAAGTGGGAGTTACACGAGATCATAAGCTCGTGTATGTGATTTCTAACTTGCCTAGAGATGCAATTTTCGCACGACGTGGAAACATAATCACACTACCACGCGGTCAGTGCGTGATCACAAGTGTCGAACCTAGATATCAGGACAAGGAACTCAAGTACTATGTCCTGGAAGTGGAGAATACCGATGCCTAGGTGCATGCAGTGTAGAGATAGATTCAGTGTAGAGGCTTTACATGAGGTGGGTGGTGATGTTGTGTGTGAGAGGTGTCTACCGCACCTTCCACTACAAATCAGATCAGGAATGTCTGCCTTATCCAAACTGTCACTAGTGAAGGAGAAAACAATGGCCGATCTAAAGAAACATCTAGTAGCATCCATCAACGTGTTTGAGATTGAAACGGCAGATGGTAATAGAGACCATATGGCTGAGGTGCAAGTGGGTATTGGTGGCCTCAATGTGAAGTATGATGCCACCTTCGATCAAATCCGTGACTTCTTTACCAAGCGTCGGGAACAAAAGCCTGGGAAGGTCAAGTTAGTTTCATGAGTAGGGATTCCTGGATAGGGCTCTTGGAGGGATTCCCTTCGGCTGAGCAGGGCCCTATCCAGGGAGAACACATACCAAGCATAGATCTAATCAAGAAGAGGCTGGTGAAGTGTCTGGTTTTATCAAATGCACAACATCCTAGAGAGGGCGCAGTACAAGCAGTAGCCATGCTTATTAGAAAGACAGCATTGCAGTATGGTAAAGAGGCTGCAGCCGTAGTACTAGATGAGCTTTTCAACAAGAGTCCTGTATTGCTACTGCATGAAGGAGGAGAAGTGAATGGGAACGATAAAGATGGAAGCAATTCAACTTCACACAATGACAACTGTGGAGGTGATGAACACCTATGTAGGGACTCTAAAAACTCTGATGGAGGCGGGGGGTACCGAAATGGCGAAGAGGCTGCGGCTGGAGGTGGTCCAAGATTTACAGAGGGAGCTCAAGTTTTTGCGCTTCCTACGAGAAAATCAAGAGATGGCATCTCTCGCAGACAAGTAGAACTGGAGTTACAAGAGCACAACTTAGATCTAAGTGCTTTCTCTTCCGCCTACAGTCTGATTCATCAGAGAGTGGTTGAGGTGAAAGATGAGGGCCGGCTCATGACTCTGGTTAATTGGTCTGGTACTTCAGCTGTCATGGGTTCCTTAGAGCTTGCTATACATGCGATGGAGAGAACTGTAGAGGAGCTTCGAGATATCCTTAAACGGATGGATGCTGGAGCAATCGTAAACAGTGATGAGGAGTAGTTATGGCTACCAATGCTGAGAAACTCGCTGCTGCTATAGAGGCTAGTGGCTTCGCAGTAGTGATCAAAAAGACAGAGCCGGCTGGTTCAGTTCGACTACTGTGCAGAGTCTCTGATAAGAAGGCTTGGTGCGCTCTGTTGGAGTATGTATTGGGCCGGAAGAAGGATTGGACAGAGCATGTATGTCAGCAGTACTTCATGAATGGTGGCAAGCTGGTATACGGCTGGAACTTCATTCTAACTGCAGAGGATGTAGAGTCTGCTGTAGCAAACGCATGCAAGCTCTTCGATGCAGCCACTGTCTTTACCTCCACGCATAAACCCAGGAAGAAGGCATATCGAGGTTCTGTGGATGAGGTTCCATTGATAGGTGCCAGTCCTAGCAGAAACGCTAAGGGAGTACTTGATCCAAGGCTACCTGGGCCATCCAGAGGTGGACCAAGTCATAGGGGTGCATATGTTGTGAAGGAGGGTAGCTAATGCCCGACTTCTTTGGGCCGAAAGAGAGTCAAGCACTCAGGGAGAGGCTTGGCAATCAAGATCTAGGAAAGTTGAGTGAGCAAGAAGAGCATGCCATCAACGAAAGGATGGCTGCTACAGATAAGTTCTTCAGAGATCAAGTCAAGGCTAAGTACAAGCTTGAGGTACAGTTCTACGAGAAGCGTTCCACCATAGAGCCCTATGCAGGTGTCATGTCCTTCCTGCTTAGTGGTAATAGATTACATGGTGGCGGAGACAGTAAGGTCTATCTGTGCCCAGTAGACCGGTGCTATGGGGTAATAGACCCTACGGATTGCCAGGTAGTTGACCTAGACGCCAATGCACTCGTCCAAGACTTGTCCAAGATACCACTCAAAGTAGTGTGTCCTAAGTGCCAGAAGATCTCACTGTCCACAGACTTGTGGGGAGAGAGGTTGTTGAAACTGAATACTCAGGGATGGGCCCGAGCGATCTATGACAACTTCCGTTATCTGGAGAGCAATGCAGATGTTCGTTTGATCTTCCATCATGCAGACCTTCATGCCCACACTCAATCTGAAATGAACCGTGGAGCTAATGGTGCTATCATCATCGAGGCTAGAAGACGAAGACAGAAGGCCGTTTACCCCCTAAAAAATCTGGTCAAAGACACAGCGCATGGCGCAGACTTGTATGGGCGCTTCCTGGCATTCGTAAGAGAGGGCTAAAATGCAACCGTGCTGTCGAATACTGCCTCCAGCCCTCGCTGCATACCTCGACTCGCGGGATTTCAACCCACATCTCTCTGACGGAGTTCTCTTGGCCTGGCGGTCTGAGCGACTTCGTTAGTCTACAATCGAGATCAAAATGCTTATACCAATGTCTGGGTTTGTTTTGCTGGGGAGATTGTAGGAGTAAAGCTATGAAACCGACCACAAAGATTTCAGAAGTAGCCGTGTTGCGCGTTGATCGATCACCACTGAATTCGAAGCGATGGGCTCTTTCATTGTCGTGCGGCCACGAGGAATGGGTCACGTCTTCAAAGAAACCCACTCGAAAAACAGCACAGTGTTCTAGATGTGCATCAACCGGTTAAACGCGGAGGATCATAATGAGTGACTCAACCTTCCACGATAAGATGAGGGAACGAGATCTATTGCTCCAGAAGATGGCTGTGTGGCAAGAGCTGCATGAGCACCTGTTGAAGTTCCTGGACTCTGATGCAACCCCTACCAAGTTGGGAATACGGTCTAAGGGAGAGTCCTTGACAGTTTCCCAGTCGATCATTACTGTAGTTAGGTCTCAGATAGAAGCAGAGATAGGCCGATTGGATACCGAGGTCGAGAACATCAACAAAGCAAAGGTGGCTGAGAATGAAACCAAACGCGAGAATCAGACAACTCCGAAAGCAGAAGGCAATCCAGAGACGGGGAATCCGAAAGGAAAAGGAGGGGGAAGAAAATCCCCAAAACCCGGTCCAGCAGCTAGTTAATTTCGTCAACAAGATGCATGCAGAGCTGTCGAAGCTAAGCCAGGATGTTCAGCTCGCAGTAGGTCAGCTGTTTCAGAATGATCAAAGCCTCAAGACTGGTCTGGATGCTGCTGAATTCAATCTCCGAGCACACCAAAAGGTGATCAATGCTGTCGCAGTAGATGTGCTTGATTATGTGATCAACAAAGATCCTGTGTTCCAGTTGCCCACTAGGATTAACACAATCGCGGTAGAAGAGCCCATGACGGACTCTGCCCCAGCCCACACACGTGTTAGCGTGGATTGGGTAAAGTACCACGGGTATGTGGAAGCTGAGATGAAGGCGATGGCGGAAGAAGCACGAAAAGCTGACCTGGTAAAGCGCACAGAACAGGTGAAGGACCTGGAAGACAGCGGCAAGTTGCAGAAGTTCAAGGAGCATATCTATGAGACCATTGAGAAGGCCGGGGAAGATCAAGAAGCACGTAAGGCTAGGGCTGATGCCTTCTTCAATGACATCTACGCTCAGATTGCCTTGATCAAGGCAGAGAAGGAATACAGTGGAGCCAAGTTAGATGTTCTGATTCGAATGATTGCAGAAGATGAGAAGCATTCAGCGGGTACTACAGCTCCACAGGAGGAGATTGGTACACTGGCAGAGCCACCAGCTGAAGTGGATGAAGATACCAACGTGTTTGGGGGTTGATCTATGGCACTATACACAGCACCTACAAAGGTAAAAAAGAAAGTGGTGGTAAGTCACACAGACCATCCGGCTGCTCACCGCAAGGTTCGTTGTCCACACTGTGGTGGTTATGCGGTAGGTAGCGCCCACAGTGAAAAGCAATTCGCTTGTTCCACTTGTGGGCGCTCCTTCAACATGGTTAAGTTCTAGAGTTCCGGATTGACACACTCTTCTGGTTTCTTGTCAGTTCGAACCTGACTGAGTCGCGGAAGCTGAAGAGCGTTTGTCTTGTCCCCAGCGGACTTGTAGAAGCGCTCTTCGTACTCTACTTGAACTACTTTGGGCCACTTTTTATCTGACACCCACTTTGTTCTCTGCTCATCACTGAACCCAGACCCAACTTCACAGATGTACACCTCTTCCCCAGCTGAGTTTAGTTGGTACAGGGATAGGGTTCCTACCCGTTCTCGGTTCTTTCCCGTGCCATACCCCCCTAGTGGTCTTACCTTGGAGCTCTTCTCTGGGAAGAAGTAGGCAATGAAGTCATCCTCTTCAGAGTTCTTTCTCTTGAAACAGCAGCTTGGTCTATCTGGCTTTCCCGTGAAACAGAAACTCTTGTCTCCTAGACAGGCATCCTTGTCGTACACAACCCAACCCTCAAATCCGTGTTCGTCTGCAAACCTCATAGCCTCTTGATCATTTACACCATTGTATACCTCTAGAGCACTCAAGAATTGACCAGCCTCATGATGCTTGTAAGACAAGAATCGATCTACGAAGGCATCCTCGATTGTGAGGATGTTGACCTCATTGATATACTTGGACTCAAGATGTATCCCATCCAAGATAGGTACGCGGAAGAGATAGAAGTGGGCCCATCCAGTCTTCTGTTGCTTGGCAATAGCAAGGTCCGGGTCAGAGTTCATGACCTCTTGGATCAGAGCCATATCCTTCTTAGAATTTCCTTCTCCTCTCCAGGCTTCGAAGAGCAAGATACTCCTGGGTGGAATACTCAACTCAGAGAGAGCCTCCACCAGGTGTGGGAAGAGGGCTGTGACAGGGTCCATTCGTCGGCTGTAGAGATGAACCGTACCGTCCTCTCTGATGTGGGCAATTACCATCATGCCATTCACCTTGCGGGTGTAGATAGTCCGTTTCTCGCTATCCAGTTTTGCGAGCATGCTATCAGTAACACTGTTCTTGGGCTTACTGAAGCAGAGGTTCTTGGGAAGGGGTTGATCATGCAGAATCTCGTCTGCAGCTCCACCAAGCAAGGGTTTACCATCCAGTCCGAGCTCAACATACCCTTCTTCCGTTTTCTTTCTGATGGCCCGGTCATGAGTAAAGACAGCATTCTCTTTGGCACTCATGAAGGCTTTGGTGTTCTCTTTGCCCTTTGGCTGGACCTTGTCCTCTGTATGCCCATGTTCTCTGTGTTTGCCGTCAATTACGGCACCCCAGCTTGTGATGACTGTGTCTTTCCGAAGGTCGATCAACCAGTATCGTTCTTGTCCTCGTCCAAGGCGTTGGCGAAACTCTCTCACTTTACACGTCCTTTCGTTTTGAGCGTATGCTTGGTAGTGAACAGATTACTTATACCCACGTGAGCTAGGATTTTCCTATGGCTGAGACACACCAGATCAAAGTACAGATTGCATGTCCTCAAGGTAGAAGCTTCAAGGATTGCAACGTAAATGAAAAACTGACAGCTATGGCCCCCGAGCTGGAGGCATTCAACACCTACATGCGGGGTCTACCTTCAGAACGTGGAGGAGGGCAACTAGCCCCAATGGAGATGACTTTGATCCGCACTTACATTGCGTGGAAGCTATCCAATGTCTCGCAGGCTGATTCAAACAATTCAGATTGAAGGTGGTAAAATGGGCCGAAGAATAGTTGAAGAGATCAAGTGTGACCGGTGTACTCGTACAGAACATGTCCCCACAACTAGTGCAGACCTACAGAAGAAAGAATCGTTCTTCCTAGGTTATTGCGGAGGAGAGACACTCGAGTACAAAGATCTTTGCACAGCGTGTAAAGAAATCATCATGCTGCATTGGGGTGCTATAACGCGCAACTTAGTGAAGGCATCACCTGTACATGATAGGACGGCGAGGCTAGCTAAGATCTCAGGGGCTCCCAAGAATCCTGCAGTAAAAGCGGGACTTCACGGTACCTCCTCGAAGCCCTGACCTCCCTGACCATCGGTCGGTGGTCCTTTAGCTGCGAGCTGCAGTCCCTTGTCCTTTCAGCGTCCTGTGAGGACTCATAATTCTTATACCTGCTGTGCGTTGAGTTTTGCGGCAAGTGGTAGTACAGTTGTGCTGAGGCGAAAGCACTATCTATGCCACTTTCCAGCTATCAAGTTTCTGGGATGATGAGCAGTCAGCAGCAGATGTTCGCCAATTATGCTGCGTATGCTGGCCAAATCTCTCCAGAAGGCCCTCCTGGAATGTCGGGCTATGGTGCACCTCTAGGACAGCAGGCTCCTATGGGGCCTGGTGTTTCCTCTGATTTTGGTGCGTTCAATGCTGGTCCTAGAGCTATGGCAGGTATGCATGCTGCTATGCCTGCAATGATGGGGGCTGGTATTCTTGCTGGCTCTTTCTTACCCGGCGCACTTGGTAGAAATATAGGAAGACTAGATCCATTCCAAGCAGGTATTTCTGGATTTGGTAGTGCTTCTGGACTTACTGGTGGGATCAAAGCTGGTGCAGGAATGGGGGAGATGTTTGGTGGGATGGCTGAGAATCTGGGTAGAATTGGAGCTGGTGGGATAGGCAACATAGCTAGAGCTGGTATGGTGGGTATTGGTGGAGCTGCAGTAGCTGCTCTTCCGCCGTTCATTGGAATGAAGGCTATAGAGTACATGGGCGGGAAGATGGTAGAGGGAGCTCAATTCACTAATCAAGTCCAACGTACTCTTGGTCAGAATTTTCGTTTCAACAATCCGCTATCCCAGACAGGTTCGGGATTCAGCAGGGAGCAGGGTGCAGAGATAGCAGGTACCATCAGGCAAATGGGGAACCGGGAGATCATGTCGTCTCCTCAAGAGATGCTCAGGATCATGGAGCAGGGAGTTCAAGGTGGCCTCTTCCGCCCGGTTCAGGATGCCAAAGCTTTCCAGACCAAGTTCAAGGAGATGGTTGGGGCCCTGAAGGAAATCGCCAAGACCTTCAATACTACTCTTGAGGGGGCCATGCCTTTCCTACAAGAGGGCCGGAGAATGGGGTTCTGGACACCTTCAGATGTCATGCGTATGGCTGCCTCTACAAGAGCTACAGCAGCTACCACAGGCATGACAGTAGCTCAGGTACAGCAGATGCAGGAGCAAGGTGCTGGGATGGCCAGGAGTGTGGGTGCTCAAGGGGCTATGGGAGCTCTTGGGATGCAGCGTACGATGGATGTGGTGGGTGGTGGTGTTCGCAGCGGGGTGATATCAGAACAGCGTATGGCGGAGCTTACAGGAGGTTTGCAGGGTAGTGAGGCTATTGCATCTCTATCCGGCACTCTTCAAGCCGGCACCACCAGATTTGCTGCTTC
>Ga0182017_10000591_pt1 | contig 28740 bp, 16 predicted proteins | sample 712E3DmetaG_FD_120492 | JGI IMG/M metagenome (GOLD analysis project Ga0182017, IMG submission 120492) | Permafrost microbial communities from Stordalen Mire, Sweden - 712E3D metaG | ecosystem: Environmental > Terrestrial > Soil > Wetlands > Permafrost | place: Sweden: Stordalen | collected... | reverse complement strand
GGCGGCTTGCTTACTGCAAGAGTCTGAGGCAACCCGCATGATCTCCGGCCCATCCCGAGCATTTCGCCGCTGGTGTGCGGCGACGATGTTGCTGGTGGTGTCCTGGTCGCTTCCGGGCTCGGCATACGCGACGGTCAGCCCGATGGAGATTGTGAAGTATCAGCTTCGCAAGCCGAACTTCCTCATCGTGGTCGAGAGCGCGGAGTCGATGCAGGGGATTCCGGGTGAGAATGCCACGCGCTTCAACGAGGTCGGCGCGGACTGCGAGAAAGGCGATCGCTTCTGCCGCCTCTATGGCCAGGCCGGGCGTTGCGAGTTCTCGGGAATGGGCGCCCAGGGGTACCAGTTCGACTACGTGTCGGGCGGGTCAGGCGGAGGCACCTCCCAAATCTCCGGCACCGCGACTATGACTGTCACGCAGTCCGGCACTGGCACCCTCATCGCCATAGCTCCGACGACCACCAGCACGAAGGAGGGGCCGAGTGTGACTGCGACGGCGACCGGAACGGTGGCTATCGTTACTTCTCAGAGCGCGACAGGCACGGCCACTTCGACTGCGACCCAGACCGTGAGCCAGGCCGCTACCCAGACGGCATCCAACAGCCGGACCAACACCCAGGCAACGACGCAAACCTCGTCGACCAGTCAGACCAACACGCAGGCGGCGACAGGAACCTCGTCATCCAGCCAGACCAACATCCAGACTGGGACGCAAACCTCGTCGTCCAGCCAGACGAACATCCGGACGGCGACGCAAACCTCGTCGACCAGTCAAACCAATACGCAGGCGGGGACACAAACCTCGACGGCCAGCCAGACCAATACGCAGACGACAGCACAGACACAATCAGGGAGTCAGACAAGCACACAGACAGCAAGCCAGTCGCTCTCAGCTAGCCAAACCAAGAGCCAGACGGTCACGCAGACCGGATCTGCGAGTCAGACGAATACGCAGACCGGGACAGCTTCAAACTCCCAGAGCCAGACGAACACGCTGACCAACACGGGGAATGTCACGTCGAGTCAGTCCACCACGCAAACCACGTCGCAAAGCAAGACGACTAGTCAATCGAATACGCAGACCGGCACGGTCACGAGTTCTAGCAGCCAGACGAATACGCAGACCGCAACCCAGAGTCTGAGTTCGAGTCAGACGAATTCGCAGACGGCGACGCAGTCAACATCGAGCAGCAACAGCCAGACACAGACAGCGACGCAGTCGAATTCAAACAGCAATAGCAACACGCAGACGGCGACGCAGTCAACATCGAGCAGCAAGACCCAGACACAGACAGCGACGCAGTCGAATTCAAACAGCAATAGCAACACGCAGACGGCGACGCGGTCAACCTCGAGCAGCAACAGCAACACGCAAACGGCGACGCTGTCCTCTTCGAGCAGCAAGAGCAACTCAGGGACTTCGACGCAGACATTGACCAACAGCAAATCGAACTCGAACAGTGGCACGCAGACCAAGACGGGTAGTCTTTCCGGCACCTCTACCAGTACCGCCAGCAACACGGCCATGAATATCGGCAAGGACACGAGCATAGTTGGCTACTGGCCCCTCGACGAAGACCCAACCGTGTCCCCTAACAAATACGCCGACGAATCGGGAAACAACAACGACGGCGGCGCCCACGGATACCCAACGAGAGTCACCCCGGGGGCTCAGCCTGCCTTCTCGACGGCGGCGGCAAGCTTCGGGACTGGGAACACGGACTATGTCGACGTGACGGGAATGACAACCGCGTCTAACGCTATGACCATAGCTGTCTGGGCAAAGCTTGGCAGCGTGACTGATAGACAGGACTTGGTGGCCTTCACTCCTGGGGGCGATGACGCCGGGAATGGTCTCCGCCTATTCGTCTATCCAAACTTTATCATATTTGACAACAACAAGGCTTTGGTCTCCGGCGCCCCCCCCACAGGGTATGGTATCAAGTACAACGCATCTTACGGCTCAGGCGCATGGGGCCTAATTGTGGCTACGGTCAACAACTCCGCCGGCGGCAACTGGAACCTCTACCAGTTCAATAACTCTTGTAGCCAGACTACGGCGCCATCCGTGGCGGTGGCTGCCGGCCTCTTGTCCTTGACGACCGCAAGTGCGTGGTGTTTCGGCGCCGGATGCATCAGCGGAGTGAATTACTTCGGTAGCAACACAGCCGGCAGCCTCGATGAAATACGCGTCTGGAACCGCGAGTTGACTTCAGCAGAAGCCAAGAACCTGTGCACCTCGAATTATCCGAAGACCAGCACCCCGACGGGAACCAGTACCGCGTCTTACGTGCAGACCGGCGGCACTTCGACGACCACGGCGACGTCGACCGGGACGGCGACGAATTCGTACTCCAGTTCGCTCACGCAGACGTCCACCCGGACGTATTCGTCGTCGTCGTCGTTGAGTTCGACGTCCACCTACACGAACACAGCGTCGTCGTCATCGAGCTCTTCGTCGACGTACACGAACACGGCGTCGTCGTCATCCAGCTCTTCGTCCACCTACACCAACACGTCGTCGGCGTCGTTGAGTTCGTCGTCTACCTACACCAATACGAGGTCGTTGTCCTCCAGTTCTTCGTCCACGTACACGAATACAGGGACATCGACCTCCAGTTCGACGTCTAGCTACACCAATACAGGGTCTTCATCGTCCAGCTCCAGTTCGACCTACACCAATACCGGGAGCAGTTCTCTCACCTCGACGGTTTCCGCCACGAACACAGCAACGTCCTCGCTGACTTCATCGAGTTCATTCACGCAGACCGGCTCTCTGTCGGTGACCGGGACGTCTACGCTTACCAGCACGGCGACTTCTTCAGTGAGCGCGTCGATTTCGAGCAACAACACAGTGACGTCAACCTTGAGTTCCAGCGGTACATACAGTACCAGCGGAACGTCGTCGGTGAGCTCGTCGGCAACCTATACGAACACAGGTTTGACTTCCTTGACTTCCAGCTCGACGATGACCGTGACAGGGACGTCGTCGGCAAGCAACACTGGCAGCTACACCTACACGGGGACTTCGTCAGCAAGCGGGAGCGGTAGCTACACTAATACCGGGACTTCGTCAGCAAGCGGGAGCGGCACCTCCACGTACACAGGGACTTTGTCAGTCAGCTCGAGCGCAACGAGGACCACCACGGGCACGTCATCGGTGACCTCATCCGTGTCGATGACCACCACGGGGACTTCATCGGCAATTGCCTCAATCACCGGGACCAGTAGTGCGATTCAGTCGGACGGTACCGGCACCAACACGACTACGGTGAGCCAGACCGCCGGTACAACCGGGACAGTCACCCAAACGGCCACCGCGTCGTCGATTGGGAGCCAGCCGGATACCGCCTTGATCACCCAGACCGTGACCGGGCCACAGAGCCTGACCGGGACGGTCACGACGACCTCAGTCTTGCAGCTGGTGCCCGACCTCGGTGCTTGTACGGCGTCGAGTTGCCTCGGGACCAGTGGCTGGTGCTACCTGAACAGCACCGTCGCGTGCACCGCTGACGGCACATGCTCGGGCCTCACCCCAGGCGACTTCTGCCGCTACCTTAACACCAACGATGGCACCGGCCGGGGCACGGACGACTTCTGCGCAGACAGTGTCAGCGCCGGCGGTAGGAAGACTTGTCGCTACCAGGCCACGAGTTGCAGTAGCCCTAGCGACTGCCACGGCGGGGTGGGGGACTACTGCGTAGACGGGACCCCGGCCATGATGTGCCAGAAGACCGGCTTGTGGTGCTGGCGCTCACCCGGGGGCGCCGAGTACGGGTGCGCCAGCGGCGACACCTGTGTCCCCGCCACCTCGCGCGCGATGATGGTAAAGAACGCTGTGCGCCGGGTGATGCTCGAGCACGCCTACGACGACTCGGCGGTGGTGAAGATGGGGCATATGCACACCTTCCAGGCCGACCGGAGCCTGAACGCCGCGAATCTGTTCCCGTATGTGAAGCTGGACACCTCCTTGACCACATCGCTCCGCACTGAGGTGAAGTTCCTGCCCCGAAGTGAGTTGTTGAAGGGCAAGAACGGACCTTGCTTCTCCGAAAGTGGGGGACCGAGCAGCACCTGCAAGATCGACTACGGCGCCGGGGGCGCGACGAGTGCGCCGGAAGTGACCTATTCCATCTCGCAAGGCCCGGGTGGCTACGACAGCCGCTACGCGGTGCCCACGGAAGACGGCAAGAACTACGTCAGGGAAGAGTGCGCCTGGAGTACGTGCAAGATGTCGCACTCGTTCAGCAGCGGGAATGGTCTGTACGAGGGTAGCTACTATTCCTTCGGCTACACCTGGGGCACGCCGGTGGGACCAGGGGACCCCAATAACCCGGTGCTCGGCAGCGTCTACAACCCACAGTATCTCATCACCTACAAGGGCAAGTCGTTCATTGACAATGGCATCTGGTATCTGATGGACGCTGAGCGCAGCGAGTACGTGAACGAGAACAAGTACGGCGCCAACGAGTTCACTAGTTCCACGTGGAGCCAAGGCTGGAGTGCCCCAGGAACGGAGTACCACCTTCCGCTGGTCGGCGACAGCAGCGACGATCCCCTGTCTGCATCGGCCACCTGCAATGCCTCGAACGGAGCCCAGTGGGACTACTACGTCGTGCCGATGGTCAATGCTACGACTTTCTCGCCGCCGCCCTACACTTCCAGCAAGAGCGTGACGCCCACGCAAAAGGCGTTGATGAACGCGGCGCGCTTAGACAAGGCTTCCTTTGGCGGCTTCTATGCTACCGGCCACGTCGAGCCCGTCGCGTGCGCCCTCGATGGTCCGCAGAGTGTGGCTGGCTACATGTCAACGGTGAAGAGCAACGACGGGACGGCATGCTGGGAGAACCACGTCCTGCTCGTGGTTGACGGCTTGCCGCGCGGCCCGGGCGACGTGGCCGTGGGTGGAGTCGACTGCTCGGCAGCCGCGTGCGTGTACTCCAAGGACCACCAAGATCTCTCTGGCTGTGTCTGCCCGGCGGTGACCAAGGCCCGGGCGCTCGCAGCAAGTGGGGTCAACGTGCACGTGATCGCGGCCACCACGGATCTGACTACGCGCAACTGGTATGCGGCGGCTACCCTGAACAACATTGCCCGGGCCGGCAGCACCAGCCCCAGCTTCATCAATATCCCACGCTACGCCGGCAGCGAGGACGAACTTTACTACTGGCTGAACTATGAGATGAAGGAAGCCCTGCGGATCACGGTGGCCACCACCCCAGCCTCGGCTGCCAGCGGGACGCAAACTATGCAGGGTGTCACCGCCGGGAACATGCTTTTCCAGACCACGGTTGAGCTGCCCGAATGGAGGGGCAACCTGGTCGCCTTTAGCATAGGGACGGGGGCGAACCCCAACGAGTACACGACTCAGCTCGCCTGGGATGCCGCGACCGTGAACACCTTCACGGTGCGGCCCGGCTTCCCGCCCAACACAGATCAGCAGCAGGCGTGGAAGCAGCGCAAGGTCTTGTTCTCAGATGGTTCGGGGGAGGTCTACCAGATTGGCGTGTCTAGCGACGGGACGATAGATCCCGACACCGTAGATGCCCTCTATGGCCTGAAGATGGGCGGAACCAAGGAGGAGACCGAGCGAATCGTGCAATGGATGCTGGGCAAGATCGATCCGAATGACAGCATCGACCACAAGCCGCTCAACCCAGCGGTGATGGGCAGTGTGCTGAACTCGATGCCCATCGATGTGGGCCCGCCCGGACCGAGCAGCATGCCTGGCGGCAACCGCTTCTGGCACGCCTATGCCGGCCGGCCCGAGTTGGTCTACCTGGGCGCCGATGATGGCATGCTGCACGCCTTCTTTGCGGTGAGCGGGCAGGAGGCATTTGCCTTCATCCCGGCTGACATGATTCCGGTCATCGCCAAGCTCTACGCCCAGGGGGGCCAGCGCTACAGCCCGAACGACCACGTCTACGGTCTGGCCGGATCACCCAAGGTGAAGAACGTATGCGTGGCCAACTGCTCGGTAAAGACCTGCAGCGATGATCCGAACGCCGACTATCCGGACAGTTGTCCGCAGTGGAAGACGATCCTGGTGATGGGGGTGGGTCTGGGCGGTAACCGTCCCTTTGCGCTTGATATCACCGATCCGGTCGAGGGCAGTATGGTCACTTTGGACAGCGATTCCTTGCTGTGGCACGCGGGCTACAAGAACGCGGGCGGCATCAACACCTCTAAACTGGGCGCGACCATTTCCGTGCCCGCCTTCGCGTACAACCGCACGACCAGCCAGAATGACTACCGCGTGCTCATGGCCTCGGGCAATCCCGCGTCAGGCGGTCCCACGCTGTTCAACGTCACTGCGAAGGACGGTGCTGCCGAGGGGAGTGTGGCGATCAGCGGATCGGGTACGGTCGAGGTGGTCGCCGATGTGGCGGTGGCGCGTGACAACTCCGGGAGCAGCAGCAGCCCCGCCGACCAGAACTTGCTGGCCACCTATGTGGCGGACACATCGGGCACGGTGCATCAGTACTACGGCTCGACTCTGACCAGCGCCGGGACGCCGATCTCCCTCACCGGTCAGAACCAACCGCTGCACTTCTCGCCTGCGGTGGTGCAGCTCAACCGCAACACGGGCAGCATCGACAATACGGTCTTCCTCGCGCAGGTGACGAACTCCATTCTCGACCCGAACACTGTCGGCGACTCATTCCCGGCGTCCGAGCTGGTGGTGGCAAAGCTGCTAGCGAGAGGCAGCCCACCTCCCCAGCCTGCCCTAGACATGACCTTTGGGTGGCCCGATAAGAACGGACTGATCAAGCTTTCTGCGGGTACGGGTGGGCAACTATGTGGTGTCACCACCACTGGCAACACCGGCTCGGGCTGCGGCACGGGCGGGAGTGTGCTACCCGCGACGGCGCGGCCCACGGGCACCCCGGTGGCGGTCTTGCGCTCCGACGGAAGTGGTTTCCAGCTCTACACCACCTGGTATGATCCGCCCAAGCCCAACTGGAACAACTGTCCAGCAAGCTCGAACAACGGCAACAGCTACATCACGTTGCACCAGTTCACGTCCGCCGGAAGCGTAGGCTGGTCGCAGCTCTACGGCATGATGATTCCGCAGCAGTATGTGACGGGCGTCCAGTTCGCGGGCAACACGCTGTTCATCACCTACGGTGACGGTACCGCTCCGCGGCCGCCAGAGCTGGGCAACTTCGGCCAAAGCTTCATCTCGGCGAGCCGCCAGATGGGGAGATTGTCAGGCGACCGATTTGTCAGGACGGCTTGGACCGAGCGGCTGGACGGGGAATAGTCCTCCACCTCTGATACGGAAAACGGCGTCCGGGTAGGGAACCTACCCGTGGCGTGGGGCAACGTCGGTGATAGGCGCACGCGTGAGCCACGCGGCCGTTCTTGGTCGTTGACACCCGCGGGGAAGGACTCGTAGTCTCATACCTTCAGCCGAGCGGCGAGAAGAAGGAACGACGATGACCAAGGCGGAACTGATTGGGCGCGTAGCCTCGAAGAAGGATCTTCCCCGTGACCTGACCAAGAAGACTGTCGCACGAATCATCGACGTGGTCTTCACCGAGATCGGCGACTACTTCATCAGGTCGCGGCCTACCCGAACCGGCACACGAACGGCGCCACCACGTTTCTCCTATCCGGGTTTCGGCACTTTTACCAAGCGGCGTCGGGGTGCGCGCATCGTGCGCAACCCTCAGAACGGTGCGCCGATTTCTCTCGCAGCGCAGTCCACCATAGTTTTCTCGCCTGGGCAGGAGCTCAAGGGCCTACTCAACCGCGACGCGCGCGCTACCGCGACCCACGCCGCCTTGTCGAACGGTTAGCAAAGGCGCGCCTCAACCCACCGAGGTGACGACGGCCGACGATTCTGATGGGAACCCTGAGAGGGTTCCCAAACCCTCCCGCGACGGGCTCCGGCGGGCAAAGCCCGCCTGCGCCCACGCGGCCCTGGCCGCTGGCCGTGTCGGTCGGGCCTGCGCTTCCGGTCCTCAAGTACGTGAGTACATTCCGGTCCGGTTCTCGGCCCTCCTTGCCAGTAGCCCGGCTTGTCGGCCGGATGCAAAGGGACATCGCGATCTCTGTCTTGCCGAAGAGCAGCCAGAATCTGACTCATCGTCGTTGACGTGCGGACCTATGGGGGTCTGGTCCTGCTAGTCCTGCCGTTTCCGTTCCTCGAACCTAAGCAACTTGGCGCGTAGCTCGTCGAGCTGGGTTCGCTGGGCGGGCTGGTCAGCCAGGTTCTTCTGCTGGCGCGGATCGCTGGCTAGGTCGAAGAACTCCCAGCGTCGCTCGCTGATCTTGTGGGTGAGCTTCTTGCCACCCTCGATGACGGTCACCTCGTGCGCGGGAATCGCGGTGGAGGGCAGAAGCTCGGCGAAGATCGGCCGGCGGGGCAGCGGCTTGCCCTCGACGGCAGGTAGCAGGCTGCGGCCGTGGAAGCTGGGCAGGGGCGTGGCGCCCACCAGGTCGACCAGGGTCGGGCCCAAGTCGATGAGCCCGACTTCGTCGTCGATCACCGATGGCTTCTGCCCGGGCAAGGCGATGAGCAAGGGCACGCGTAGCTGTTCTTCGGTGAGATCCTGGCCGTGGAAGTAGCGCTTGTGCTCGCCCCACGCCTCGCCGTGATCGCCGAACACGACCACCGCGGTGTTGCGGTCCAGCTTGGTTTCTTCCAGGGTGGCGATGATCTTGCCCACCCACAGGTCGGCGAATGCGATCTCGTAGTCGTACTTTTCCTCCAGTCCCTGCACGCCCGACAGCGAGGTAGGAAACTCGGGATGCTCCATGTAGCTGGAATGCGGCTCGAAGAGGTGCGTCCAGAGAACGAAACGCTCGCCAGTCTGCGCAGCCTTGTGCAGCCGCGCGATCACCCGCGGCACGATGCGGGGCGAGGGGATGTCCTTGTTGGAATCCGCGATGCTCTTGGCACCGTCGTTGGACCATTCGGCAAAGCCTTTGGAGATGCCCCGATCGGCGGTGAAGAAGAAGTGCGAAAAGATCCCGATCGGGCGCAGGCCCGCGGCTGCCAGCGGCTCGAAGAAGGTGTGGTTGCTGGGCAGCAGGTTCGAGTAGTTGAGCGATTGCTTCTGCCAGGCAATCTCGGACGGATAGCGTGAGGTCACCAGCGAGGGAAACGAGCGCGGGGTATTGGGCGCTTGCGCCCAGACATGGGTGAAACGCGTGCCCCGCTGGGCGAGCGCATCCAAGCTGGGAGTGATCGAGCGGCCGGCAGGCCGGTGGTAGCCGGCCACCCCCAGGCGGTCGGCGCGCAAGGCATCGATGGCGATGATCAGGATGTTGCCGGGAAAGGCGCCTTGCCGGGCGGGCGCGGCCTGCGCGCTGGCCGCCGGTGGTTCGTTGCTGGCCGCCGCCGGCTTGGCGTCGCCGCCTTGGCAGTCTTGGTCGATGCCGTCGCCGGGAATGTCTTCGGCGCCGGGAAAGACGTCGGCGCGTGAATCGTCACAGTCGCCGCCGCCGAAAAGCGCCGAGTAGCCATCGTGGTCGCGATCAGTCAGGTGGCGCGCCAGCTTGAGGGCAGAACGCAGGCCCCAACTTGCATCGGTGATGGCGGCGTAGCTGGGTGAACCTTCCGGGATGTGGCTGCCAAGCGCGAGCAGCACGAGTACCGCAACCGCCACGCCGACGCGCAAGCCACGGCTGGGCAGGCGGCCGCGCAGCCGCCGGCCTGGAGCCGACCCGTACCAGAAGATGCCGTGGCCAATGGCCAGCAGCAGGGCGGCCAGCGCAGAGAACAAGGGCCCGAGATCGAGCACGCGCCAGTCGGCGCGCGACAGGGCCACGACAAAGGCGAGCGCGCCCGCGGCGGCAAAGGCGGCCAGCAGCAGGCCGGTGGCTCCCAGGCCGCGCGGCGCGGGAAGATAGCGCGTGCGTGGGGCGACAAGGCGCGCGCAGGCCAAACCAGCCAGCGCAGCCACTGGGCAGAAGGCCAGCGTCAGACCCGCGGTGGCAATCACGGCCAGCTTGCGGCTGGCCATCTCGGCCACGAAGAGTCCGTGGGCCGCCCCGGCGCCTGCTGCCATGACCAGGGCCGCGGCGGCAAAGCCCAGCAGGGCCGCTGCCGCGCGGCCATCCACGTCGCGATCTTCGCGCAGTGCACGCCAGCCACCGGGCAAAGCGGCTGCGGCGGTGGCTACCGCCCACCCGACAAAGGCTCCCAGGCATAACCCCGCGGTTCCGTAGAGCCCCGCAGCCAGAGCCAGGACTTGCAACGGCCGGCTACCGCTGCTGCGCGCGAGGACCAAGCATGCGTCCAGGATTCCAGCGGCGAGAGTCCCGGCAAAGGCAGACGCACCGCTCGGCCAGTGAAAGCGTGATGAAGGCTGCTCGACCATTCGGCCCCGGAGAGTAGCACTACCGGAATTGGTTGCTATCTGCCACGCGCTCTTGACCTTTGCCCCGCGAACGCGGTACCTCGGTGTGCGTGTTTCACCGAATGCGTCTGATTGCGACAACCGCCCTGTGCTGGGCGGCGTGCCTCATGCTCGACGGTGGCTGCGGCCGGCGTGGACAGCCAGGGGTGCAAGCCGCTTCGGCGCGTCCCGAGAATCGATCGTCGGCGCCTAGCCCGGCCCATCCGCCCGTCGATCTTTCGGGCTATCGCATGTCGTATGATTTTCTTGCCAATCGTGTGCACGCGCTTGAACATCGCGGCGGCCGCCTGGTGATCGCGGCTGGTGGCGCCGGGTTTCTCAAGTTCATCGATGGTGGATGGAAAGGCTCGTGGCTCCCTTTGCGGAACGACGGCAAGACGCCGGTGGCCTACGTAGCTGGAACTTCGGCTGCCTTTTCCTTTCCCGTGGATGCGGACGGCGAAGGCGTGCTGGCGCAAGGCCGGTCCGAGTTGCAGTTGACCCTGACCATGCGCTCCATCGTGCCCAAACAGCGCCTGTCTGTGTTCGTCAACGAGAAACCGGTGGCCACCCTGGACGTGGAACAGACCTTCCGCTCCTACGATGTCGCTGTCCCAGCCGCGACCCTCGTCGCGGGCGACAACCGCATTCGGCTCACTTTCCGATCGGCCGGAGCCATCGCAGGGGGTAAGCGGGCCGCGGCAGCCATGGCCGCCATCGAGATCGGAGCGCCAAGGCCAACGAATTCCAACGCAGTGGTCGAGCAGCCGGCTGCGCCGCTAGAGTTGGCGGCTACCGACATTGACTTGGGTGGGGCTCGTCGCCGGGCTCTGGCTGTGCCCGGCACCTCACGGCTGTCTTTCTATTTGCAGGTGCCTGCCCAGGCCAAGCTCGCCCTGGCCTTTGGCTCGCGTGAGCCGTCGGCTTCGGTGGCGGTGCGGGTGGCCCGCGATGGTGCGGCCTTGGCCACGCTGTTCGAGGGGCCTGCCAGCGGGCACTGGAGTGAGGGGGCGTGGGACTTGACACCCTTTGCCGGCCAGGCGGTGCGCCTCGATCTCTGCGCGCGCGGGGGCGGGGTGGCTTGGGCCGAGCCGCGCGTGGTGGTGCGGGCCGCAGCGCCGGCAGTCGCAAGCCCGCGCAAGTTCGACCACATCTACGTCTGGATGATCGACACCTTTCGCGCCGACAAGATGCACGCATACAACCCCAAGACCAACGTGCTCACGCCCAACTACGACGCCTTTGCCGCCGATGCCACGCGCTTCGCATGGGCGCAGGTGGCGGGCACCTGGTCATTGCCATCGCAGGCGTCGATGCTCACCGGCGTGTATCCGCGCGTGCACAAGGCCACCGTGCAGGAGTCAAAGATCTCGCGTGAGGTTCCTTTTGTGGCCGAGCAGTTCAAGAAAGCCGGCTTTCGCACGGCCATGTTTTCCGCTAACGGCTACGTTTCGTCAAAGTGGGGATTTGACCGCGGCTGGGACGAGAACCGCAACCTCATCCGCGAGAATCTGCCCAACAACGCCGAGACCCTGTGGGGAATTGCCAAGAAATGGATCGTGCCAGGCAAGGCCAAGCCGCAGTTCGTGTACCTGGCCGTGATCGAGCCGCATGTCATCTACAACCCACGCAAGGAGTTTCTGGCCAAGTACTGGGACAAGCCGTACACCGGCCCGATCAAACCAGTGCTCACCGGCATCCAGCTCGGCAAGATCAAGCAAGGAACCCTCAAGGTCAACGCCACCGACAAGGCGTACATCGAGGCGCTGCACAATGCGGAGATCACACAGAGCGACGCAGCCTTCGCGGCTTTTATCCAGGATCTCAAAACCGCCGGGCTCTACGACACGTCCGCAGTCATCGTGATTTCGGATCACGGCGACGAGTTCTGGGACCACGGCGACTGCGGGCACGCCCAGGGCGCGCACCAGGAATTGGTGCACGTGCCGTTCATCATCCGCGCGCCCGGCCTGCTGCCGGCAGGCCGCGTGGTCGACACCGACGTGGAGGCCATGGATCTCAGCCCCACGCTGCTTGCGCTGGCCGGTCTGCCCGTCCCGGAGAGCATGCAGGGGCGGTCGCTGATTTCGCTGGCGTTGGACGAGGTGGGCGGCAGCCCGGCTTTGGGCCTGACCCAGAACGAGGCCATGGCGCGCGGGCTCAAGAGCGGTCGCTACCGTCTGATCCATTCCGGCGTGGCGCGCATGGAGCTTTTCGACGAACTCGACGATCCACGCGAAGAGCACGAGCTTTCCGGCCAGCGCCCAATCGCGCTTCGGCAGATGCGCAACATCTTCGGCCTCCTGGTTTTCTTCGAGAATCGCTGGAAGAAGCAAACATGGGGCAGTGCGGCCAACGTCGGTGATGGGTTCTATCGGGCAATCGGGCAGTAGGGCGCAGAGCGTAGATTGGACCAACGGGGCGTGACAGGGCTGGGCTTTTGAGCGAAGATACCGGCAAAGGAAGCAAACCGTGCAGAATCTCGTGGCCAATCTGCGGAGTCGGCAGTCGTCGAAACTAGTCTTGGCGGCAAGCTTTCTTGGCCTAGCCATGTTGGCAGGCGGCTGCTATCGGTCGCCCATGCTGCCCTTGGGCGACTGCCCCGACAACGACCCGAGCTGCCAGTCGGGCACAGGACCTGAGGGGGGCTCGTCTGGGCCACGCGGTGGTGCGATCGGAGGCATGGGCGGCGGGCGCGTGGGTGGCACCGGCGGCGGGCGACTGGGAGGATCAGGCGGCGGGCGAGTGGGTGGAACCGGCGGCGGGTTGGTGGGTGGAACGGGTGGCCGGCTGACCGGTGGAACGGGTGGCCGGCTGACCGGCGGAATTGGCGGTGGGGTTGTAGGTGGAACGGGTGGCCGGCTGACCGGTGGAATTGGCGGTGGGGTTGTAGGTGGAACGGGTGGCCGGCTAACCGGTGGAACCGGCGGCGGGTCAGTGGGTGGGGCACGCGACGGTGGCTTCGATCGGGCGCCCGACCAGGCTGGCGATGCGCGCCGAGACACCCCGGGCGATCGCGGGCGTGATGTGGGGTGTGGCACGCGCGAGATCTGTGACAACGGGCTCGACGACGACTGCAACGGCTTGACTGACTGCTACGATCCGGCCTGCAAGAGCCTGCCGATCTGCATCGACAAGAAAAAAGAGATTTGCAACAACGGAATCGACGACGACGGCAACGGCCTCATCGATTGCAAGGATCCCGCGTGTCTCGGCGATCCAGCCTGCTTCGTGCCGGGCCACGAGATCTGCAACAACGGCATCGACGATGACGACGATGGCTTGGTGGACTGCAAGGATCCGGACTGCTCCCAGGATCCCACCTGCGTCATTCACCCCGGCAACGAGATTTGCGACAACGGCATCGACGACAACGGGGATGGGCTGGTGGACTGTACCGATCCCCAGTGCAAGACCTTCCCGGCCTGCTTGCGCGCGGATTGTAGGGCTGACGTAGACTTTGGCGCGATTGCCAGTTCGGGCGCCTCGGTCACCCGCACCATGTCCACCGTCGGCGCGACTGCGAGCTACGGCACCTGCGCCCCGCCCGGCGGCGTGGCCCGCGTGGGAAGCTTCAGCCTGCCTGCGGTTGCCGACGTCAAACTCGACTTCTCGCAGGTCAAGGGCTCCGCCCATGTGGTGGCGGTCTTTCGCGCGGGGGTGGGCCAGGCCTGCGACCAAAACCTGGTCGACTGCCTACGCGTGGGCGAAGACGCCACGGCCAGTCACACCTTCAACGGGCTCGCTGCCGGCAACTACTGGATAATCGTGCAGTCGTTCACCGGAACCATGGGCTCGACCACTGTCACGCTGTCGACCAGCAAGATCACCACTGCCGAGATCTGCAACAACGGAATAGACGATGACGGCGACGGCGCCATCGACTGCGCGGACCTGGATTGCGTCACCGCCCCCAACTGCCAGCCCTGTGTTCCTGACATCAACCTCGGCACCATCGTGATAGGCGATGCGCCCAAGAGCACGGTGGTGGATACCAGCACAGGCAGCAATCGCTACCACCCGAGTTGCGCCGGCGGTTCCACGGGCAAGGACATCGTGGTCCATTTCACTTTCAAGGAAACCGGCGGTTTGCTTCTCAGCATCACGCAGACCGGAGATCACTCTTACGGAATCTACCATATGCCACCGGCGGGGGATTCCTGCGACGCGGATGAGGGCGGTTGCTCCTACCTGGGCGGGCGGCGGAGCGTCCTGGCGAGTTGGTGGCCCTTGGCTGCGGGCGAGTACCTCCTTATATTCAAACCCATTGCTGCCGGGAAAGAGGGTGTCATCAACCTCTCCGTGTCGGCCTTCGCCGATCGTGGTGTCGAGATTTGCGACAATGGGATCGATGATGACGGCAACGGCCTTATCGACTGCGATGACCCCGCTTGCACCAACACGATCAACTGCCAGGCCCCGCAGTGCCTGCCGGATAGCGACCTGGGCGACATCGATATCGGCACGACCACGAGGGTGAACGTGGACTTGAGGAACGCCACCCGAACCTTCACCACCGTATGTGGCAAGGGCGATGGGCATGGCCGTGTCTATCGGCTCAACCTCGTGCGCGCCATGTCCCTGGGGGTTCGCTGCACCCAGACCGGGGATCAGGTCATGCAAATCGGCGCCCAGGTCAGCCCGCTTGACTTGTGTGACTCCAATGCCGTCGACTGCGTGGACCCAGCCATCCAACCCTTCGGTTGTGATTTCGACATCCCCAGCCTTCAGCCAGGCGCCTACAACCTGGTGATACAGGCCTTCACCAGCGGAACCGAAGGCACCATGAACCTCGCCCTGACCGGCATCAGCGAGACCATCCTGGAGATCTGCAACAACGGGATCGACGACGATGGCGACGGGGCGATAGACTGCTACGATCACAAGTGCGCTGGCGATCCGAGCTGCCAGAAGCTGGTTTGCCACCCGGACAAGGCCCTGGGTATCCTGCCGCTCAACGGCACGCCTACCTCGGCGGCGGTTCAGACCTCGGGCGCCGGCAATGACCAAACCATGAGTCCTTGTGTGTCCGGCACGGGCGGTGCCGACGCGGTGGTTGGTTTCACTCTAACCACCAAGGCCGATCTCACCATCGAATGGGCCCAGGTTGGCAACCACGCCCTGGTCCTCTATCAGGAACTCGACCCCCGCCTGCCTTGCGAGGCCGACACGCGCATCGACTGCAAGGCCACGGCGGGCGCAGCTACCGGCAGCTACCAGCTCACCGGGCTTGCGCAGGGCAAGTACTATCTGGTGGTGGACGCGGACAAGGCGGGCAGCGAGGGTGGCGCGATTCTGCAGTTCAGTGGTTTCCCGTCTCCCTAGAATTTCCTACAGGCAGGCCCCGTATACCTGATAGTCGGGATTGGTCAGCCGGGTACAAGTCTTTCCGGCGGCACAAGTGGGACTGCTCAATTGGCAGATGGTCTGGCAGCTCTTCGAGCCGCCGCGGTTCACGCACATCAGACCGGGCTGGCAGTTCTCATCAGTCGCGCACGAAGCGTCAACCACACCCACGCGGCTTTGATCGAGACATGCGCAGTCGGTTATCTCCCCAGAATAGATGAAGCAGAGTAGGCCCGGGGCACAGCCCACGCTCGCGTCGCCGGTGGGGTCGCAGGGACGCGAGCAGAGGCGGAACGACGTGCTGGTCTGGTCGCAAGCGACGCCGGTATTGCAGAAGGAGCGGGAGCCAACCCCACAATCCGAGTCAACGTTGCAGAACTGCCGGCAAGTCTTGCGAGGCTGGGCCGCGGTCGAGCAGGCATTGAACTCGAAGCAGGCTGAGCCGGGCGCGCAGTCCGTGATGTTGGTACACGAGTCGCCGGGCTTCCCCTGGCCTGCGGGGAAGCAGAGCATTTCCGGTCCGGAAGACTGGTAGCACACCAGCGCGCAGGTGCAGGTCGCCGCGGGCGCCATGGGATCGCAGGACGGGTTCACGTTGACGGTCGCGTAGGTCGCCTGTCCCGCCCTGAGTGGCTGTGGATCGCTGCTGCCCCTGCCCAAGGACGCCTGCGTCCCGTCGAGGGCCTCCACGCCAAGGGCCTCCACGTCAAGGGTCACGTCGGCCTTGAACGTGGTGGAAAAACTCACCGAGAAAGTAACTGGCGTGGCGCCCGGCGTGTTGGGGTCGAGGCGAAGCACGGCGGTAGCGTCTAGCGGCCTTTCAGGATAGAGGAGTTGGTCGCTGTTCGTCCCGTCGGTCACGTTGACCCGAAGCTGAGCCACGTTGGCGATCGGGTGGACGCTGCCGAACACCGACACCACGACGAACGACTTGTCCGCCGAACAGGCGGCCACCAGCGCGGAAAGCAACAGCGCTATACTCGTGAGCTGCGCCCGCTTCATGGCCGAAACTCCTGATTCCCGAGGGTGGTGTTCGGCGCAGAAGGTCCGCGATCGGCCAGCACTAGGATCACGACCGTGGTGGCCACTGCGGCCCCGAGGGCCGTCCAGAACCACCATTGCTTCACCATGGGCTTGCCCGCCTTCTCCTGGGTCGGGGATGGCTGGGTGACGTCGAGGCCGGGTGATGTCGGGGGCGGTGCGCTGGCGCCGGGAAGAACCGCCGCCTCGGGCACAGGCGAGGCGGCGGGCAAATTGCCCTGTGCAAACGCCGGGGCCGACCCGGCCAGCAACCCGGCCAGGACAAGCGTGGGTGCGGTCAGCATGTCTCTCAAGCGGTCGGGCTCCTTGGACAGCGAGCTAACCGCTGGCGCGGTTCGTGGTCAAGAGCTTCCGGCGCCAGATCCGGTGGCCGATGGCCGGATCCGGTTCCGGTGACCGGTTCCGGATTCGGTTCCGGCTACCGGCTACCGGCCACCGGGCCTTTCTAGTCGTAGTACTCCAGTCCCAGATGCGTGATCAGCTCCTCGCCGCGCAGGTGGCGCAGGGTGTTCTTCAGCTTCATCAGTTGGATGAACGTGTCGTGCTCGGGGTATAGCCCCTCGGCGGTCATGGGGCTCTTCCAGTAGAACGACAGCCATTCCTGGATGCCGTGCATACCCGCGCGCTGGGCCAGATCCATGAACAACGCCAGGTCGAGCACGACCGGCGCAGCCAGGATGGAATCGCGGCAGAGGAAATTGACCTTGATCTGCATCGGGTAGCCCATCCACCCGAAGATGTCGATGTTGTCCCAGCCTTCCTTGTTGTCTCCCCGGGGAGGGTAGTAGTTGATGTGCACCGAGTGGTACATATTGCGGTACAGGTCCGGGTAGAGGTGGGGCTGCAGGATGTGCTCCAGCGCGCCCAGCTTGGACACCTCCTTGCTCTTGAAGGACTCGGGGTCATCCAACACCTCGCCGTCGCGGTTGCCCAGGATGTTGGTCGAGTACCAGCCGCTGACCCCGAGCAGCCGCGCCTTGAACGCAGGCGCCAACGAGGTCTTCATGAAGGTCTGGCCGGTCTTGAAGTCCTTGCCACTGATGGGCATGCTGTTCTTTCTGGCCAACTCCAGTAGGGCCGGCGTGTCCACGGTCAGGTTGGGCGCGCCGTTGGCGTAGGGCACGCCGCACTTCAAGGCCGCATAGGCATAGATCTGCGACGGTGCGATCTCAGGATCGCTGGCCGCAAGTCCCTTCTCGAAGGTAGCCAGCGTGGCATGGACCGGCGCCGGCTTGCGGAAGGCCTCGGTCGAGGCACACCACACCATCACCGCGCGGTCGAGCTTCTCGCGCTTGCGGAAGTCGTTGATGTCGCCCATCACCTGCTCAGCCAGGTCCATCTTGGACTTGCCCTTCTTGATGTGCGTGCCTGTCAGCCGCTTGACGAATTTCTGCTCGAACACGGCGGTCATCGGCCGAATGCCCGAAAGGAAGTCCTTGAGTTCGGCCAGGTGCTCCTTGGAGAGCACGCCGGCCTTGCTAGCCGCCTGATAGGCATCGTCCGGAAAAAGATCCCAACCGCCAAAGACGACGTCTTCAAGACGCGCGATCGGCACCAGTTCTTTGATGAGGGGCGATCGGTTGTCAGTCCGCTTGCCCAGTCGCACGGTTCCCATCTGCGTGAGCGAGCCGATGGGTTTGGAGACGCCGCGGCGAATGGCCTCGACGCCCGCCATGAAGGTCGTGGCAACCGCACCCATTCCGGGCAGCATGATGCCCAACTTTCCGGTGGCAGGCTTGATCTCGACCATGGAGTCGGACTTGGTGAGTGGCATGCGAATGATTCTCCTTTGCGGTTCTGAGCCCGTATCGAACTCCTGGCTTGTCGCGGGGCGTGCGCGATGCAGGCCCGCAGCAAGGCACGATTGTGTGACTAGCAAGCCGCGGGCCGAAGCATGACGCCAAGAAAATCGCATCATTTTCCGCACAGGTGTTGGGAATGTGGTAGGAAGTTGGCGCTTTCAACACCACACGCTGACCGAGTGGGCCGCGCGTGCCGACCCGGACGGAGACGTCCGGGCGGTCTTCGGCCTTCGATGACGTCGGCGGCGGACAACAACGCGAAAGGAAAACATGGACACGATCGACTCCAGCCCGGCGGACGCACCCGCGCCCCTGCCACCAGCTCCCGAGGTGCAGAACCCGATGGCGGCTATCGACACGCCGCTGAGCATGCGCGACATGATGGAGGCAGGCGTTCACTTCGGCCACCAGACCAAGCGTTGGAACCCCAAGATGAAGCCATTCATCTTCGGCGCCCGCAACGGCATCCATATCATCGACCTGCAGCACTCGGTGAAAGCCTTTCGGCGCGCCTTCGACTTTCTGGTCAAGACCGTCGCGGACGGCAAGCCGGTGCTGTTCGTCGGCACGAAGAAGCAAGCGCAGGACGTGGTTCGTGATGAAGCGCAACGCTGCGGCCAGTTCTACGTCACCAACCGCTGGTTGGGCGGCACGCTGACCAACTTTCACACCGTCAAGGCCTCTATCGAGCGCCTGCAGGCCATCGAGAAAATGGGAACCGACGGGACCTTCGAGCGTCTGACCAAGAAAGAAGTCATCAACATCACGCGCGAGCAGGAAAAGTTGGAAAAGGCCCTGGGTGGCATCAAGGCCATGGGTGAACTGCCCGGGGCGGTGTTCATCGTTGATGTGGTCAAGGAGCACATTGCGGTGAGCGAGGCGCGCAAGCTGGAGATCCCCATCGTGGCCATGGTGGACACCAACTGCGACCCTGACCTGATCGAGTACGCTATTCCTGGCAACGACGACGCCATTAGGGCCATCCGCCTGTTCGCTACCAAGGTGGCCGATGCCTGCATCCTCGGCCAGAAGCTGGCGCGTGAGCGGGCCACGGCGGCGCACGCCCAGGGCGAGGGCGAGGGCGAGGTGCAGACCATCCGCGTGTCCTCCGGCGGTGAAGGACCTCGGGTGGAGGTCGTGTCGCGCCGGCGGGGCGACATGCCCGAACCAGAAGCGGCCGCGTCCCCCCAGGACGAGGGCGAGAAGTAGTTCCCGATTTCTTGAGGCAGCAGGAGACGATGGCGATGAGCGAGATTCCTACCCAGATGATCAAGGACCTGCGCGAGCGCACCCAGGCCGGCATGTCCGATTGCAAGAAGGCCCTGCAGGAGTGTGGCGGCGACATGGAGAAGGCGGTCGAGTATTTGCGCAAGAAGGGCGTTGCTCAGGCGGCCAAGAAGGCCACGCGCATCGCGGCCGAGGGCGTGGTAGCGGGCTACATGCATGGATCGCGCATCGGCGTCTTGGTCGAGGTGAATTGCGAGACTGACTTTGTGTCACGCAATACTGATTTCCAGACCTTCGCGCGCGAGGTCGCCATGCAGGTGGCGGCTATGAGCCCGCAGTATGTGTCGCAGGAGGAGATTCCCGCGGCGGTCATCGAGCAGGAGCGTTCCATTCGCCTGGAGCAGGCGCGCCAGCAGAATAAACCCGAGCCGGTGCTGCAGAAAATCGTGGAGGGCCAGATGGCGAAGTGGTTCAAGGAGGTTTGCCTGCTCGACCAGGTGTGGATCCGGGACAGCGAGGGCAAGAAGGACATCCGCGGCCTGCTCACCGACCTCATCGGGAAGATCGGCGAGAACATCAAGATCCGGCGCTTTGTGCGCTACGAGGTGGGCGAGGGACTGGCCAAGCGCACCGACGATTTCGTCGCAGAGGTGAAGCGCCAGGCCGGCCAAGCCTAGTGAGGCGAACGTGGACTCCGGGAAGGGAAAGCGCAGGGCCGGAGGCAAGCGAGCCGTTTCTGCGGATCTGCCTCCGGGCGTGACGCCGACGCTGGCGGTCCTGCCTGCGGGCTCGGCGCTGGCGGCCGAGGGTGTGGCGCGTCCACCTCTAGCCCCCGGGGTCAAATACCGGCGCATTCTGCTCAAACTGTCGGGCGAAGCCCTGATGGGCGCGAAGGGCGCAGGCATCGATCCCGCGGTGCTGGCCCAGATCGCCGACGAGCTCATCGACGTGCATAGTCTGGGCGTCGAATTGGCCTTGGTCATCGGTGGCGGAAACATCTTCCGCGGCGTGGCGGCCAGCACCACCGGCATGGACCGAGCCAGCGCTGACTACATGGGCATGCTCGCCACCCTCATCAATGCCTTGGCACTGCAGGACGCCCTGGAATCACGGGGAGCCAAGACGCGAGTGCTCTCGGCGTTGGAAGTGCAGAAGGTGGCCGAGCCCTACATCCGCCGGCGCGCTATCCGGCACCTGGAGAAGGGCCGTCTGGTGATTTTCGGTGCGGGCACGGGCAACCCGTTCTTCACCACGGATACCGCGGCCTCCCTGCGCGCCATGGAGATCGGGGCCGATATCGTGATGAAGGCCACCCGGGTTGACGGCGTGTACGACAAGGATCCGCAGAAATTCCCGGATGCGCGCCTTTTCCGGCGCCTGTCCTATCTGGATGTGCTCAATCGGAATTTGGCGGTCATGGACTCCACGGCCATCTCGCTGTGCCATGACAACAAGTTGCCCATTCTGGTCTTCAACATGACCAAGCCGGGTAATGTCCGACGGGTCGTGCTCGGCGAGCCGCTCGGCACCCTCGTGGTCGAGGACCGGCGCGAACCGCGCACCAGCTACCCCGGCACTCCGCCGGTGGCAGAGGAGGAGCGTTCCCATGGTAAGTGACGTTCTCAAAGACCTACAAGCGAATCTGGACAAAGGGATCGACGCGCTCAAGAAGGATCTGGGCAAGGTGCGCACCGGACGGGCCAACGTGGCCATCCTCGACGGGCTGCGGGTTGACTACTACGGCACGCCTACGCCGCTGCACCAGGTGGCGTCGGTGAACGCGCCCGACCCGCGCTTGATTACCATCAAGCCCTGGGAGAAGTCGCTCATCCCCGAGATCGAGAAGCTCATCCGTTCCTCGCAGCTCGGCCTCAACCCATCTTCTGATGGCGAGATCATCCGCCTGCCCATGCCGCCGCTCACCGAGGAACGGCGCAAGGATCTGGTCAAGATGGTCAAGAAGATGGCCGAGGAGTCCAAGGTGGCCCTGCGCAACGCTCGCCGCGACGCCAACGAGATGTTGAAGGAATTCCTCAAGGACAAGGACATCACCGAGGACGAGGAAAAGTCGGGCTTGAAGAAGGTTCAGGAGTCCACCGACGCGGCGGTGACCAAGGTGGATGAACTGGTGGCCAAGAAGGACAAAGAGATAATGGAAATCTAGGCGCCCCGGCGTTACTTGGCCGGGGCAATACCGAGGGGCGCTTCGCGGTCAAAAGTGACGCGCGCCACGTCCACCTGGTTCATGGCGAACCGCAGGGTTGTCCCGCTGCCGCGCAGCAGGCCCTCGCGCTGAAACAGGTGGTAGCTGCGCATTCCCTCCCGTACCGGCGGATCGCCCTGGGAAACCTTCCCGGGAACGCCGCTCACGATGAGTATTCTCTCACCTGGCTGCAGAAGGAAGCCCGGGTCGATCTGACCCATCACCGAGCCGCGCTTGCCCGGCATGCTCACGATAACCTGCAGGCCGGCCGTGCTAACCGGCGAGGCACCTGTGTTGGCGAGGATGAACCACTCTTGGTTGACGTGTTTCTTGTCGGGGGACGCGTGGACTTCTTCGAAGACGAGAGGCATGGCCGATAGTCTATATTCTGGTCACCCAGGAGGGCAAATGGCCAAGACTGAAATTCGCGTGATCTATGGCGACACCGATCAGATGGGCGTCGTGTACTACGGCAACTACCTGCGCTTCTTCGAGGCGGCCCGTAGCGACTTTCTGCGAGAGAAGGGCGCGCGTTGGCGCGACGTGGAAAGCACGCATGGCGTCTATTTGCCGGTCATCGAAGCCAAGGTCAACTACAAGCGGCCCGCCTTCTACGACGACATGTTGGTCATCGAGACCACGCTGGCCGAGTTGGGGCGCGCGTCCCTCCGCTTCGAGTACAGGGTGTTGCGCGGCGACGACCTGCTGGCCACCGGCCACACCGTGCACGCCTGCGTAGACAAGCAGGGCGACATCCGGGAGTTCCCGGCGGCACTCTCCGAGCGCCTGCGCCCCTGATCCATCGCCAGGCCTGGTCTCGGATGCCTCCGTGCTAGAGTAGGAGCGCATGCCGAGAGTGAATGTTAACATTCCCCACCGCCTATCGCGCGATGAGGCCCGCACCCGCATCATGGGAGCCACCTCCCGCTTGGAGCGTGAGTACAGCGCAACCTGCCGCTGGGATGGCGAAACCCGGCTGATCGTCACACGCAAGGGGCTGAAGGCCGCTCTGGAGGTGGAGGACACCCAGGTTCGGGTCGCTCTTGACCTGGGGTTTCTCCTGGGGCCTCTCGGGGGGAGTATTCGCGCCGGGATCGTCCGCCAACTCACGGGGATTCTCTCCTAGCCGGCGTAACTCGCCGTGTTTCTTGGCGTTTTGCGCGACGAAGGTTTGACCCAGCGGGTGAAGATGGAGGTTGCGGCCGTGGCCGTGGCCGAACCGTCCCGGGCGGCCAGGGTGGCGTCCAAGGTTGAATCGCGCCCCTTTACCAGAGATCCGCCCACTGATATATAGGTGCCGGTGCCCCGCGAACGCTCGTTGTGTTGGCCGCAGGACCCACTCGCTTCGTACCCGACGGAGAAACGCATGGATTTTCGCAAACACATGTTCGGTCTCGCACTCACGACGGCTTTGCTCAGCCTCGCCTCGCAGGCGTTGGCGCAGGCGCAGCCCACACCTGGGCTCAAGAATGCTCCGATCGATCTCCAGTTGTTCCGGCCAGCGGCCGATTCGAAGGGCTATTTCACCCTGAACGGCGCCCAGATTCTGGCGCCGCTCGACCTTTCCTTCGGGCTGATCACCACCATCGCGTGGAAGCCTCTGCAGTTCAAGGGGGTGGTGCCCGGTAGCACGAGCAGCTCGGACGTTACGGTCACCAATCTGATCACGACCACCCTGCAGGGGGCCATCGGTCTCGTGCAGGGAGACCATCTGGGCCTGCAGATCGGCCTGCAATTGCCAATTGCCGTGCTCACGGGCGAAGGCACGCCCACACAAAACCCCGGTGTGGCCAACGGAGACACGCCCAATCAGATGGATTCGCAGGGGGTCGGGGATCTGGTCATTCAACCCAAGATTCGCTTCATCAATCCCAGCCGAAAAAAGATCGGCGTCAGCCTGATGCCCAGCTTCGTCGTGCCGATGCCCGGCGCCAAGGACCACTTCATGGGCGAGGATCAGTTCATCTTCCAGCCTTCGGCAGTGCTGGACGCCAGCTGGGGCCGTTACGGGGTGCTGCGAACCGCGATCAACGTAGGTGCCAGGATTCGCACCAAGGGCGCGTCAACCTTCAGAGATACCCCCGACTACTTTTTTCGGCCCTCAACCTCGGTCCCCGCCCCGCAGCAGCCCAACATCCTCCAGGGCATCAAGGTCGGCAACGAGATCTTGGCGGGCCTGGGCGCGGCCTGGGGCCTGGTGCCGTTCCGCTTCGATCTGGTGGGCGAGGTCTACGGCTTTTGGGGACTCAACTCGAAGAAGATCGCCCCGGATGGCAGCGAATCGTCCATGAAGCCTGGGGGCGAGGCCATCGCAGGCATCAAGCTGTACTTGGCTGCCAATTCTTTCTTCGAGGCAGGCGGCGGCTACCAGATCACGCCCAGCTCATCATATGGGGCGGCCAAGGGCCGCGCATTCATAGGTTTCATCTTCGAGCCGGGTATGGGGGATCGGGACGGCGATGGCATCAAGGACGATGTCGACAAGTGCCCCGACGATCCAGAGGACTACGACGGTTTCGAGGATGAGGACGGTTGCCCGGATCCAGACAACGACAAGGACGGCATCCCGGATGAGCTGGATAGCTGCCCCAACGATCCGGAGACCTACAACGGCTACAAGGATGAGGATGGTTGTCCGGACGGCGTAGTCAGGGACCGCGACGGCGATGGCATCCCCGACGACGTGGACAAGTGCCCTGATCAGCCCGAGGACTTCGACGGCTTCGAAGACGAGGACGGTTGCCCTGACCCGGACAATGACAAGGACGGCATCCCGGACAAGGTGGACCTGTGTCCCAACGACCCCGAGGACTTCGACGGCTTTGAAGACGAGGACGGCTGTCCCGATCCGGACAATGACCACGACCGCATTCCTGACAAGCTCGACAAGTGCCCGAACGAGCCGGAAACCTACAACGGCTTTGAAGACGAGGATGGCTGCCCAGACAAGGGCCTGGTCATTGTTCAGCGAGGCAAGCTGGAGATCATGGACAAGATCTACTTTGAGACCGACAAGGATGAGATCCTGCCGCGATCCTTCCCGCTGCTCGACCAGATCGCCGGAACCATCAAGGGCCACCCGGAGATTAAACTCATCGAGGTTCAGGGCCACGCTGACGAGCGCGGCGATGACGAACACAACCTCGACCTCACCGATCGGCGCGCCAAGTCCGTCATGCGGGCGCTCGAAGACCGTGACGTCACGCTGGGAAGACTGCGCGCCAAGGGCTATGGCGAAACCAAGCCGATCTGCACGCAACACAACGAGGAGTGCTGGAGCAAGAACCGCCGCGTGGAATTCATCATCATTCAGCGGCAGGATGAGCAGATTCTTCAGAACGACGCCGGCCAGTAGGATTCTGAGCTGTCGACTGGCAATGGCCCCTCGGCACTACTCGGATGCGGTTTCCTCGCGGGCCGCGAAGGTTTTCGACAGCGCCACGACAGCTGCGAGAGGTCGTGGCCGTGGCCGTGGCCGTGGTCGTGGCCGTGGCCGGAGTGATCCCTATGGTTGCGGCTGCAAGGCCCATCTGTGTCCTCAGCCGTCGTAACTCATTGATATGATGAGTGAATTGGGCAAATTCCTCTTCGAGCCTGATCTCCCCTTGACTAGTGCAGGCTGCGAGCTAATACGTCCTGCCGCTCTTTCTGGGGCGCGGGTTTCGATTTGCCTCTGCTGCCACGCGAAAAAATTGACGATGTCCGCGATCGTACGAACATCGTGGACATCGTCCGACGGTATGTGGAGCTGAAAAAAGCCGGCACCGGAAGCTGGAAAGGACTTTGTCCTTTCCATGCGGAGAAAACCCCTTCGTTCAACGTGCACGAGCAGCGGCAATATTTTCACTGTTTTGGCTGTGGCGAGAAAGGCGACGTGTTTTCGTTCTTGGTCAAGATCGAGCAGCGATCATTCATGGAGGTGCTGCGCGATTTGGCTAGCCAAGCAGGCGTGGATTTGCCTGAGGTCAAGCAATCTCCCGCAGAACGACAGGCAGCAGCCGAGGCGGAATCCGAGCGCGAGCGCATGCTGCGGGTGATGGAGGCCGCCACCAGTTTCTTCGAGGCCCAGCTCGCTGCTCCGGTGGGCGGCGCGGCCCGAGCCTACGTGGAGAAGCGGGGGGTTTCCTCGGGCTTGCGCGCCAGTTTTCGCCTGGGCTATGCGCCGCCGGGTTGGGACACGCTCCAGAAGCATCTCGCCTCACTTCGCATTCCGGGCAGCGTTGCGGAGCAGTTGGGGCTGGTGGGCGCCAACGAGCGCGGACGCTACGACTTCTTTCGCGACCGCGTGATGCTGCCTGTGCTTGACCGGCAGAAGCGCCCCATCGGGTTCTCTTCGCGCTTGCTCGACCCGGAGGCCAAGGAGCGCAAGTACGTCAACTCGCCTGACTCGCCGCTCTTTCACAAGAAAGAGAACCTGTACGGCCTGCACGTGGCGCTGGAGGCCATTCGCCGCAGCGGCACCGCCATCGTGGTGGAGGGCAATTTCGACGTGCTCAGCCTACACGAGGCTGGTGTGCAGGAAGCGGTGGCCCCCATGGGCACTGCCCTGACCAGTGAGCAAGTGAAACTGCTCGGCCGCGCTGCCAAGCGCATTGTCGTGGTGTTCGACGGCGACGCGGCAGGGGCGCGGGCGGCAGAAAAGGCCATCCCCGTCGCCGTGGAAGCGGGACTGTTCTTTGCCGAAGCCGACGCTGATGGTCGCGTGGCGCAGATGCCGGCCGGGGTCGACCCCGACGATTTCGTGCGCGCGCAGGGCGCCCAGGCTTTCCGGGCTCTGGTGGAGGGGGCGCGACCCATGCTCGACCATCTCATCCAGCAGGCGGCCGACGACGCCACCATTCCGGGCAAGGCCGACACCGCGCGGCGGGTGGTTGAGGTCTTGGCCAAGGTGAGAAACCCGTTGGTGCGAGATCTATATATGCGGGAGCTGGCCGCCAAGCTGCGCGTGCCAGTGCCGCAGGTGGTGCGTATGGTACGCGACACGGCGGTCGAACGACGTCTGGGGCCGGCTGCGACGCCGGCATCTGCCGGCGAGGTTGCCGAAGCGCAGGTTCTGCGCGACCCGCCCCGCGACGAGCTGGCCGCGTTTGCGTTGCTGGTCAGCCACCCTGAACTGGCCTCCACCGAAGAGGCGGGGCGCGTCCTGGGTTTGCTGGTCGATCCGGGGATGCGGCAAGTCTACCGCACGGCCTTGCAAGCCCTGCAGGCCGGGCAGAGGGCGGATGTACCCGCCTGGCTGGACGCCTGCCCCGCTGAGATTCGGGCATCGGTCGGGGCGGCGGTGATGGACGGCTCTTGGGAAAAAGTTGAGACGGCAGAAGAGGCGTTGCGGGCCGTGGTGAGCCGGTTGGGACGGTCGCGAGTGGAGGCCGAGATAGTGCTGGCCGGGCGCCAGCACCGGGAGGCGCTGGCGCGGGGGGATGAAGCAGAAGCACGCTCTATCTCGATGCGCGAGATGGATTTGATTCGCAGCAAGCTGGGTTTAGCGAACTAGGGACCTAACCACATGATCGAAGACGCAGAAGAACAGCTGAGCGAAGGAACCCAAGACGAGGACGAGCTGGAGTCGGTCAGCAAGCCGGTGGCCAAGCCGCCCATGTCGAGCAAGGAGAGCGAGCGCAAGAAGCGCGAGCTCATCACCATCGGCAGGGCCAAGGGGTTTCTCACCTACGACGAAGTCAATGATCACATGCCCGAGAGCATCGTCTCTTCCGACCAGATCGACGATTGGCTTTCGACTCTGGGCGGAGAGGGCATCGAGATCGTGGACTCGGCTTCGCAGGTGAGGGTGGCCGACAAGTCGGGCGGGGCGGAGGCTGAGGAGGGGCGCGTCACCCCTGAGCCGGTGCGGCCGGCAGAGCCCGAGGAGGAGGAAGAGGACGACGGCTACTCCAAGACCAACGATCCCGTGCGCATGTATCTGCGCAAGATGGGGTCGGTATCCCTGCTCACCCGCGAAGGTGAGGTGGAGATTGCCAAGCGTATCGAGGATGGCGAGCGTCGCGTGTTGCAAGTTGTGCTCAACTCTAGCGTGGCCATCGAGGAGATCCTCGATCTGGGCGACAAGCTGCGCAAGCTGAAGATCCGGGTCAAGGAAGTGGTCAAGGATGCGGACGAGGACGATGCCGAGTTCGATGAAGCCTGGCACGTGGAGAGGGTGTGCAAGATCATCGAGAAGGTGCGCCGTCTGCACAAAGATCTAGAGAAGGCGGAGGAAAAGAGCGGCACCCGGGGCCTGTCGGAATCGGCGCGCCGGAAACAGCGGACGCTGGTGGCGGGTATCAAGCAGGAGCTGTTCGAAGCCCTGCAGGAAATGCGCCTCAACAAGAAGCAGATCGATCGCATTGTGGCCCGGCTCAAGGGCCTGGTATCCCGCATAGAAGCGGCTCATCGCGAGATCGCTGAGTGCGAACAGCGTGCCGGCATGCCGCAACGCGAGTTCCGCCGGACCCTGCGCGAGATCCGATCATCATCTCTGCGCCAGCGGGCGGTGGCCAAGAAGCTCGGTCTGCGGCCTGAGGAGATCGAAGATCTAGCCAAGGTCATCGACAACGCCAAGAAGAAGATCAAGAAGGTGGAGGAAGAGGCGGCGATGACCGAGGAGGGCCTGCATGTCACCGTGCAGGAGATCCAGGATGGCGAGCACCAGGCCGAGCAGGCCAAGGCGGAACTGGTCGAGGCCAACCTGCGCCTGGTGGTGTCGATTGCCAAGAAGTACACCAACCGGGGCCTGCAGTTTCTCGACCTCATCCAGGAGGGCAACATCGGCCTG
>Ga0182017_10000590_pt1 | contig 28766 bp, 26 predicted proteins | sample 712E3DmetaG_FD_120492 | JGI IMG/M metagenome (GOLD analysis project Ga0182017, IMG submission 120492) | Permafrost microbial communities from Stordalen Mire, Sweden - 712E3D metaG | ecosystem: Environmental > Terrestrial > Soil > Wetlands > Permafrost | place: Sweden: Stordalen | collected... | reverse complement strand
CGACTAGTTCGTGGGTATACTTGTCTATAGTAGGCGCGGATAGGCGCATGGCCAATTGCAATTCGCGGCGGGTAATGGAACCGTGCTCTCCAGCTAATTCTACGACACGATCAAGGTGCTTTTGATGCTTTCGCTTGAGGCCGAGGGTGCCTAGCGAGCGGAAACTCTTCTGATATGCCGTTAGCCAGGACTGGAAGAGCGACGCCATTTCAGGCGTGACCTGTTCGGGAATGATTGGTGATTGCGCTATCGGTGCTTGAGAAATTACGGGTATGGTAATAACTGGCGGATCCGATGGTTCCTCAATAGGTGCGATTGGCTCTGCGACTGGTTCGACTGGAACCGGATCCGGCATCGGGACCGGATCAGGAACTATCGGTGTTACCGGGGCTTCCGACGGCGGCACTTCGATGGGCGCGTCTTGTTGTGGAGAGTCTGGGTCCATGAATTAAGTGAGGATATTGATACAACCCTATCGAATCACAACTTCCCCACCTCCACCATCACCGTATTTGCATATGTTTTAAAATCATCCATGGACGGCGTAGCATTCGGCTGGCTCGTATTCAAATGATCGGCGAACCTCATCGGCTTGCCGTATGTTATTGAAAGATGCCGGCGGCCCAACAGGAAATCCTTGCACGAGAATCGAAAGACGCCGCCTATGCGCGTCGGGATTATAGGCGCGCCGGTTATGTATGCCAGATATGAGACGCCTCCTTTTGCCGGCTGGATATTGCCGTCAGGCGTGGTGCGGCCTTCCGGGAATATGCAGAGACTGCCTCTGGCGCGGATGATGTCTATATGATGGGCCAAAGACTTCTCATAGTCGTGCAGACCTACGTGGACGGGATATGAGCCCCAAGCCTTGAAGAAAGTCCCCCCATAGAAATATTTGCGCCAACCGGAATTCACATAGAACTTGCTCTCTCTGGAAGTGTAGAAAATCGGCGAAAATGGCGAGAAGAATGATAATGATGCCGGCACGAAGAACGGATCCATCTCGCTCGAATGATTGCAGGCAAATATGGCCGGGGCTTTCAGGCCTTTCAGATTTTCCATGCCTTTGACCTCCAGGTGGCCGAATGAACGGAGGAGGATATTGGTCGGGATCCATATGATCTTTTGCAGGATGAGCGGAGGAAGAAAGTAGGGTTTCATTGAAGTGAGATAATTATAGCATTTCCATATAAAAATATGACTTTTGGCAAATCTTCATCGTTTCTATATCAGATCTTCATCGTTTCTTCATAACTTCTTGAGCGTTTCTATATCACCCCTCTGATAGGCTTGCTATGTGGGAGGCTTTTAACTTCCCGTGGGCCTAAAAGTGGTCTTTGGTCTTTGCTTTAGCAACATTGACCGGGGGTTCAATTCCCCCTAGGTCCACAAAAAAACTTGACTTCCAATTTGAGAGGAATATAATTTCAAGGTCGATTCAACTCGACTGGTGGAATCCTAGAAAACCATTTCTAGGCCCGCAAGTCTTCTCAATTGAAGGTTTGCACAACAGCTAACACAACGCCCCTTCAGGGGCTTTTGTGTTGTTTAAAGAGCTTAAAAGCTGTGCATAACTGCCCTTGACTTTTGATGGCTATCTGGTATAAATGAGGCAAACAAATTTGAACCGTGCCAAACAAGGCACTTTTGAAAACTAAATAATTATGAAAACTAAAATCAGTCGGTTAACGGCACTCGTCGCCGTGGTGGTGGCCTTATTGGCTGTTCCAAGTCCAATTCTCGGACAAGGAAACATCAATATCGAAGCCTATAACGTACTGGGACAATGGGCGGCAAATCAGCAATTTTCGCTCACTACTGCTTATCAATTATTGGCCGGTCCGGCATCGTTCGGCATACCCAACGGTGGCAGCGTCAATACCTCAAACATCTTCGTCTCGAGCGGGATAGGAGATGCTATGTATACTGCATTTGCCATTACCGATTCATCGGCGTTTAAACTGTCACAAGTCCAAGTCAGCTCCACGAGTCCGCTATACTCATACTCGGGGACCTTGGCACAGTTGGGATTCAACTCCTATAACAACTTCGGCATTGGAGTGAAGCCGGATGGAACGATAATCACGACTGGCAGCACCAGCATTGATGTGATTGCCGCTTATGTCATAGGACCGAACTACTCTATCAACATAACCGGACAAACTTGGGATCAAGCCACCGCGACTTGGAAAACAGTTGGTCCATTCACGAGCATCAATACTGTATCGTACGGTCCATCAAGCGCCTCGGTAAAAATCACATTCGATCCAGGATGTACATCCGTACCAGAGCCATCTTCAATAGCATTTGCTGGGCTCTGTGTTACATCACTCCTGTTCTGCGGGATACGGAAAAAATGTTGACCGAAATCGACACCAAACACGCCAAGTCCACAGGGATCTTGGCGTATTTTTATACTTTGCTTATGATTCAGCCTATATTTCTTGAATAGAAGATTTTGTGCAAGAGGTGCCCTTTAATACATACTCTGCACTGCAATAGAATTCACAAGAAGGAGAAGTCGCTGAACATGAGGAGCTTGATCCCCAAATTTTCGCAGAGCCCTTGTCAATCTTTACTGTGCAAATCTCTGTATGACTTGGCTGCGTACAAGAATTACTAACGGTTGTATACGGATTAATCGTTATTGTGACCGTCCTTGATTGTGCACCAACACCTGACAAGAAATAGGACAAGATTAGAACCTTTGTTATCGGATTAGGACCAGAGTTTGTGAACACGAGTGATTCTGTCGTAGTAGCGCTGAAGAGATGTCCTCCAGGACTTGTTGTCAAACCAGAATTTTCACCCCAGTCTGTCAAAATATCAAGAAATGGTGAAGTTGAAGCGGTTTTAATATTTATTGCATCATTTGGAGTCCATTTTATAGGAACACTTACTGAACCGCCTAGGGAAGGAATGGTGTAGGTGATATTACTAAACCAGTTTCCCGTACTACCAGGACTACCTGCACCAATGTCTTGCGCCTGAAAGGCTAGATCTGTCGGATTCTGATCCGGCGGACACGTCGTATCTCCAGTCTGACACAATATCACCGGCGACACGCTTGTGCTCGGGCTGAACTGCAGCCAGCCGACGTTGGTGCTGCCCCAGGCATATCCGCTGAAGACTCCGGTGGTAGGATTCATACTGACACCGTTTCCCGAAGGAGAGGTGAAGTATTGGCTATCGGACAATTGGATGCAACCGTTCCAACCGTTATTATCGGCCGCGATAGCTTTTGCCCAACCGGTAACTGCTCCGGAAGTCATGTTGACACTGGCTCGCACTGACGGGTTTGCGCACCCAGAGGTATCAGCTTGATTGAAGCTTATCCACCCTATATTCGGAGACCAGGCGTAGCCGCTGAAATAGCCGTTGCCGTCTACGGAGACACTGTATGGGCCGCCGCCTGCGCCGGTATCAGCCGAGTTGAAGCTTAGCCATCCTATATTGGATGACCAGGCCCAACCGCTAAGAGTACCGCCTGAACCTGCGGCATGAGCGGCAAATCGGCTACCGGCCAAAGCTATAACTCCGATGATGACGAGAGCAAACAAGGCTATTAATTGAAGCGAGTATTTTTTCATAAATATTGTTAAATAGAGGTGATAATTACCCCTATATTGTAGCGTATTATCCGTAGGCGCGCTGTGGATAAGGGCAAGCTACTTCCCCGGCCACGGCTCTACCATGAGCAAGGACTTTCCTTCGTGCACTTCCTGCCATATCTCCTCCGTCACGTACGGCATGAATGGGTGCAAAAGCTTGAGGATGGTGAACAATGCGTGCCGGAGAAAGGCTATGCGCGAAGCCTTGGCGGACGCGTCGCCTGTTCCTTCTTGGCCGAATATTCCAATGATTGATTTGCTTTCTTCCAGGATCTTGTCGGCGAATTCGTGCCAGACATAGTGATAGAGCTTCTCGGCTACCAGGTAGAATTTGTATTCGTCCATTTCCTTGGAGACTTCAGTGATGAGCTTATTCAGATCATCGAGGTATGTTTGTTCGGCTTTGCCGAATGCCGCTTCTCCATCCTCCTCAATCGATAATATGAATCTAGCGATATTCCACAGCTTATTGGCGAACAATTTATAAGCCTTGATCTTTTGCTCATCCATCTTACTGTCATTACCAGGACCGACGGCGACAATGAGAGACATGCGCACCGCGTCAGCGCCGTATTTGGCTATCATATCCAATGGGTCTATATTATTGCCTAGCGATTTGCTAATCTTCCTGTTCTTCGTGTCGCGGACAAGACCATGCAGATAGACCGTCTTGAATGGAACCTCATTCAGTAAATATGTGCTCATGAGAATCATACGCGCCACCCAAAAGAAGAGAAGGTCATAGCCTGTCTCCAGAATGTTAGTAGGGTGATATTGCTTATTCACCGCGAATTCTTTTTTATCGGGCCAGCCGAGAGTCGAGAATGTCCAGAGACCGGATGAGAACCATGTGTCGAGCGTATCTTCATCTTGTTTCCATCCTTCGCCTTTCGGTGCTTCTATACCGCAATAAATCTCTTCGCCTTTATACCAGACTGGAATGCGATGGCCATACCATATCTGCCTGGAAATGCACCAGTCACGGAGGTTCTCTATCCAATTAAAGTAAACTTTCTCAAAACGATCAGGAATGATTTTAATGGCTTCCGAATCGCCGATGCCATTCCGGACAGCGTCTTTCATGAGCTCCTTCAAAGTGTCAACTTTCTTGACACTTTTGGAAAGTGCCTCCCCCCCTGTACCCCCACCCCTGTTGAATCCTTTATTTACAGCGACAAACCACTGCAATTTCGGCAACGGCTCAACGATGCCGCCAGTCCTTTGCGCCAGAGCGATATTATGCTCTATCTCCTCCTCTTTCTCCAGTAATCCTTCCGCCTTAAGCCAAGCCACGACTGCTTCGCGAGCTTCCGCGACCTTCTTATCTTTAATGACAAATTCCGGTTTAGCCGCCGAACCGGAATCAAAGCCGACCGTCATCTTGGCATATTCATTTATGACCTGCTTCAACGGCAAAGCGTGTTTTTGCCCCATCTCCCAGTCTATCTGACTGTGAGCAGGAGTCACACCGAGAGCACCCGTGCCGAATTCCGGCTCTACGGCAGGATCGGCTATGACTTTCAAATGAATAGGTTCTCCGGCAAATACAGCATCAAATTCCTTGCCGATGAATTTCTTGTACCTCTTATCATCGGGATGCACGGCTATGGCAGTGTCGCCAAGCTTTGTTTCAGGCCTCGTCGTTGAAATGCTTATAGGAATATCCTTCGAATATTTAAAGGTGTAAAGCTTCGTTTTCCTCGCCTCATACTCTATTTCATCGTCGGAAATAGTCGTCTGCCCTTTCGGATCCCAATTGACCACGCGATAACCGCGATAGATCAGACCGTCGTCATACATCTTCTTGAAAGCGGTGCGAACGGCCAGATTGCGTTTATCATCCAAAGTGAATGCTTCTCGAGACCAGTCGATTGAGCAACCCATCGTTCGCATTTGTTTTACTATCGTGTCGTGAGTTTCTTTGACGTGCATTTCAATGCGGCGGAGCAATTCTTCACGGCCTAGATCGTGGCGAGACTTCCCTTCCTTTTTCTGTATATCTTTCTCCACCACGGACTGCGTGGCGATGGCGGCATGATCAGTTCCCGGTATCCACAATGTTTTCTTTCCAGTCATTCTGGCATGGCGCACCATGATGTCCTCTATGGCCAGCATCAGAGCAGATCCCATGTGGAGCACCCCGGTCACGTTCGGCGGCGGCAATACCATGGAGAACGGTTCGCCGTTTTTGCCGCGGCCAGGCACGTCTGCCGGCAATTTATCCGGATCGAAATATCCGCTCCTCTCCCACATCTCGTATATGCGGGCTTCGGTATCGGTAGGATTATATGGCTTGAGGAATTTGTCGTTCATATTTTTGAATTTGTGGATTACCTCTTATCCTTCCTCTCCAGAATCTCGAAGCCGGTCATGACCGCTTCGCATAGGAAATCCTCAAGCTGACTTGAGTCTTCCTTTGTCTGCGCTTTGTAGAGATACGCATAGTAAAGGCGCTTTTGCTCTTGATGGATAATGGCTGGCGCAATATTTGCTTCGAGAAGCATGGCATTCATGAGCAGTCGACCGATGCGACCGTTGCCGTCGGAGAACGGATGAACCTGCTCGAATTTGGCATGGACTAAAGCTGACAAGCCGATCGTGTCTTTAGTCTTCTCCGCTGCTAGAGCCAACGCCTCTCCAGTGAGCTTACGAACTCTCATATGATTGGCCGTAGGCAGATTTACGCCGGTAATCCGTACGCCGTGATTCCTGTAAGCTCCGGCATCCGGACGAATCCCGTTCATGAGGATGCTGTGGAGCTTCAAAATCAGATTCTCATCGATTTTCCCTCCCTTTAGGATATGGTCGAATAGATAATTCAAAGCCGTCTGATGATTCTTGGCCTCGAGCTGCTCGGTCAGACTCTTGTCCGGCAATGCGGCATTATCGAAAAGTATCGCCGCCGTGTCAGGCTCTGTAAGAGTGCTTCCTTCGATACTGTTGCTGTGATATGTGAGCTTGAGGATGAATTGGTCCCGGATGTCAGGGTTATTCAAAATCTCCTGAACTACATTTTTATGTTCGCCGGACTTCTGCTCAATAATCTTTTTCTTGGCTGTGAGTTGATCCGCGGGAATAACCTTTTGCCCCGTGACTTCGAGAAAAAGCTCGTCTATAGCGGCTAGAGCTTTTGCTCTCGGCTCTGACTTGCCGGTCCACCAACTGTTGAAAGCGGCAAAGGACACGTCGAACCTCTCGGCGAGCTTGGTCTGGGTCAATCCCAGCATTTTCTGGATGATTTCGAGCTTTTGTCTGGTTGTCATGGCAATATTGCCATATTACCAAACTTTATAAAGTTAGGCAAAATTGAGGATGTTTATAAAGTTAGGTAAAAACTATTCAACGATGAGGACAGCCTGTCCAACAACAGGGCCGTCTCATTCCGCTTTTGAGTTTTGATCGCCCAACCCTGATCCGGCGACTCCGTGTTTCCGATAGCTTCGCGGAAGTGATCCAGCAGATCCATTCATTGCGCGCCAGCGGCGTAATATCCTCCCAGATCGCGAGCATCTTTGGGTCAGCGATGAGGGCTTTCCGTAAATCTGCGGGCATTTTATGCACTACACCGCCTTTGATTACTTTGGGGGTCATGGGGATATTATACCCTACCTATGACCCTAGTTATTGAATATTGGAACCAAATCGAGGGCTGTATTAGGAAATACACTGTCTTCTATGAACGTTCAGAATGATCAGTTACAATTACCAACTGAAAACAACCCCTCGCTTGAGGTTGCTGTTTGCTGACCTTGATAGATACCGGAAATGGTAATCGTGTAGACTTGATTAGCTGGCACAATATATCCAGCTTGGTTCTTCAAGTCCCAGAGAAAACCTCCCTGTCCAACACCATTCAGAGTGCTACCTATTGCCGGAAACGAACCTAGAATAGAGGACGATATCGGAGTATACAGAGTCACAGTTACAGATCGCATGTCTGAAGGTGCCTGCCAAGCAACTGTGTAGGAATTACCATAACAAAGTTGATCTCCATCTTTTGGCGAGGTTACCTTTAAGAGGCCTTCAGACTGTTGAAGCTGCTGCTGTTTAGCCTCCTGTGATTTTTTCTGACTGTTCAACTGATTTGTAGCGTCATTCAACTGACCTGTAGCATCATTCAATTGACTTGAGACCTGTTGTAACTGGCTAGACGTATCTTGTAATTTAGATGACAAATTAGTATTCTTTTTTTGCGCATCAGTCAGATTCGTATTCAAGGACCACATCATATAAGAAATCCCCGCGACTAATAAAACTAAAATTATAATGGAAACACTTATGATGGTTTTTTTACTCATGATTTATTTATTATACTACGAATCTGTGACCCTCGTTAGTGCATTTTTAAACCCCCCGTTACCAGTTAATGGGGGGCGACTTATGACCATGTTTGGTCGGTCTCCCAACATGAGATCTTTCACTCTTTTCTAGGACAGTTGGTATGTCCACAGACTTTTGTCTGCTGTCGTTTTCCATGAAATTCTGTTTCCATGGATGTCGGTCGGTTAACTGTCTTGCGGGGGAACAACAGTGATTCCCTTGAACGTAATGTTGGTCGCACGTCTATGCCTACCCCATTGGAAGCCTCAATGCGCATTACCTTCGCTACAAAACAGCGTCCATTTAGCACTCAGCTTTACAGGTTAATTGACCCGCCTGTTTCCGAGAATGGAACTGCCAAGCAATGTAAGGATTTTATGCGGGTGTATGAGTGTGTCTCAATAACCTCACCTCCTTTCTTTAATCCAAAAACATTATATCAGATTTTTAATCAGTGACCATAATTAGAGCTGATTGGAACCAGTTAATCATAAGTATCAAATGCATGGATGATTTTTAATAAAAACAAAAACCCGCCAACTACAGCCGACGGATTTTCGTCGCCGTAGTGGCAGGTTATGGAAGCGGTTTTTCACCCGCGGCCACACGTTTCGTAATATCCTTGATTTGCTGCTCGATCCAGATCGCGGCGGCATTTTCAGGGGTGATAGACTTCGGCGTTCCGGCCGCCTCGGTCGTCGTCTTGCTTGCACGGGCAGCCAAATCAGCGAAGTAAGCATTCGTCGTTTCCGAAACTGGTATGGTCATCGCGAGTGGTCTCGGATTTACGGCCACCTGGACAAGTCCAAGAAAACCATTGAGGCCACGTTGTTGAGTGGGACTGAACTTTGTTGTTGTCATAGTATATTTGGTTGATTTTGATTGTTTTGATTCAAGATAGCTCTAAAAGCACACTTGTATACGCTCTCGGAGCTATCTTAAAGACTATCAACCATACTCAATCCATCTTTTGCCATTATAGCATAATATGTGTCATTCTGTCAAGTGGTGGTGACCCTACAGGGAATCGAACCCTGGTTTGAGGCTTGAGAAGCCTCCGTCCTAGCCGCTAGACGATAGGGCCGTGCAAAGAAAATAACACGATTTTTACTTTTTCTCAAGCCATTCTCTCTCTTGGCGCACAAGCAATTCACTAGCCCTCTCCGGCTCACGCATGAGAGCTTTGGTTACTCGTTCGAGACGAGGAGATTGGGAACCTTTGATGAGAACGATATCGCCGGGCTGGATGATAGACGGAACGGCTACGGCGGCTTCGTCTGATGATTCAAATGACTGAACGGCGCTTGCTGGCATACCATTCTTGACTGCTTCTTCTGCCATAGCACGGGAACGCAGGCCGATGGTGATGAGAATGCTCGCGGCACCGGACGCTTCCCTGCCTATGGCCCGATGCTCGTCCGCCGAATATTTCCCCAACTCCATCATGTCGCCGAGGATGGCTATCTTCCTGCCGGCAGTCGTAATGCTTTTCAATGTCTCCAACGCCGCGCGCACCGCGTCAGGAGAAGAATTGTAGGTATCATCTATCAAAGTGGAACCATTAAGACCGGGGATTATATTCATTCTGCCTTTGGGCGCTTCATAGGCATTCAGGGCATTGACTATGGAATTGACCGACATTCCTCGGGCTTTGGCCACCGCAGCCGCCGCGAGAAGAGGGTAAATATAAGTCTTGCCAATGACATTCTTGATAGATATAGGAACGCTATTACCATCCATGTCGAGCTTGAAGGAAAAACCTGTCGGCGAAGTATTGCTATATGAGATTGCTTCCTGCGAGCCCCTTACCGTTGCCGTTTCCGTCAAACCAAATGTCATTACTTTAATATCCTTACCCTTTACCCGATCGGCTATAGAGACTACTTTGGCATCGTCGGCGAATAATATAAGAGTGCCGCCAGCTTTAAGCCCGTCCGCCAATGAAGCTTTCTCTTCAAAAACCTGCGCCGGGGATTTGAAGAACTCCACGTGCACCGGCGTGTCGCTGACTTTCGTTATTACGGCAATATTAGGATGCAACCATTTCACCACTTTCTTTATATCTCTCGGATGGTCGGCGCCGATCTCCAAGACCAGACATTTCGGGTAGTCCGCGTGATCTAAGATTAAGCGAAGCCCACTAAGCATATTCTTTGTCCAACCATACGGATTGTGCCAGGAATTTGGCACACCGATGATAGTGAGCGGCAAACCTATTTCGCTGTTAAGACTTTTCTCGCTTTTTCTTATCAGCCCGACTTGACTGGCATCTGAAGGCACGAAATCTTTTAGCACACAGAAGATCGCGTCTTTCGTCGTCGTCTTACCGACACTGCCGGTGACAGCTATTATAAAGGGCTTGTACTTTACTAGAATCAAGCGCGACTCTAATGTCAATATGAAGACGATAATTTTTTTGATCAATATCATAAATCTTAAATCTCCTACTACCTATCCGGCGGAATATTATAATAGTCTATCAGAAATTTCGACAAATCGGAGAAAGGCTTTGTCAGCGTAGCCGAAGCGTATTGCGCGCCTTTGGGATATATCTGGTAGAGGAAAATTATGAATCTCGGATTATACGCCGGGAAGAAGCCGAAGAATGAGTGCAGGTACCTATCAGGATAATAGCCTCCATTTACCGGATCGGCGATCTCGGCCGTACCCGTCTTCGCGGCTATGGAATAATGTTGCATTGACAGAGTGCCTGTGGCGAAGGCTTTATCCACCACCGTCGTGAGCATGGTATCTACTTCTTGAACGGTTCCAGGTTGGAGGACTGGTCCATGCTTAACCGGCTGTATCATCTTTTTTGAACCATCCACATAATCTATCTCATCCGCCACGTGAGGCGTGACCAGATAGCCGCCATTGGCCAGAACGGACAAGCCTCGGATCATTTCCATGGGCGATACCGCTATGCCCTGACCATAAGCCGCCGTGGCTATGTCTATATCCTTAGGCTTCTTGAGGTTCCCTATGAGGCCGGTGGCCTCATTCGGCAAATCTATGCCGGTAGTTGTACCGAGGCCATAACTGGAGAAATACTTCAGCATGTCTCCCGGATAGACGTTATTTACGTCAAGAGCTATAGTAGCCGCTCCTATATTTAGCGACTGACTCAATATCTGCTGCATGGGTATGACTCCTCGCGCCTTACCGTCGTAGTTACATATTTTCTTCTTGTCTATGACCTCGCAACCGACGTCGTTATATGTAGAGTCCGGTTTTTCGACGCCGGTGTCCAGCGCCATGGCCATAGTCAGAGGCTTCATGATGGAACCCATCTCATAGACGTGCTCAACCAAAGGGTTAGTCAGGACAGCAACACTGGGTAGATGAGATAGATCATTCGGGTCGAATGTAGGCAGAGAAGAAAGAGCCGATATCTCGCCGGTTTGCGGATCCATGATGATGCCGCCTATCTCGCTCGGATGCCACACTGCCTGCGTATCAGACAAAACTTTTTCTAGATATGACTGAACCGACGGCTCTATCGTCGTCACAACATCGCCTTGCGTATCGGAGTCTGAACCAAAGATCGAACCGAGTCCGCCGAAGAGGCCTGCGAATGTGTCCGCGTCTCCGCCTTGGCTAGAACGCGACAGGACGGAATTATACGAATACTCCAGACCATAGCGTCCGGAGACGGTGCTAGAAGCCGTTTCTCCTATGATGCCTAGCATGTGTGCGGCTAGAGTCTTGCCCGGATATGAGCGCCACGCCTCTTCGGCTACGCCTATTCCGGGAATATTTATATTTTGTATATTAACCGCCGTAGTCGGATCCACCTTATCCTCTAATTCCACGTACGAGCCGGACGACTTTGCGGCTTTCATGAATGATACTTTGTCTAGAGAAGAAAGATACTGCGAAAGGGCATCATAAGCTTGCGACGCGTTGGCCAATAGTTTCTGATTGAGATATACGAGATAGCCGCGCGAAAGCGTTGCCGCGGCCACGCGAGTGCCATCTTTCACTTGGAAGAAGATCGAGCCGCGGTCAAAAATCGAAACTGACGGTTTGGCGTATTGAGCTTGTGCTTTGGCGGCATAAGATGAGCCTTTCAATATTTGGATTCGATATAGCGAGAGAGTTATCGCTATAGCGGCAAGAATGACGCCTCCAAAGATGAGGCGTATCCGAAATCTAGCCTTAGAGTTCATGTCCAGAGTATGCCACGCTACCCAGAGAAGCGCCACGCTGGATATAAACAGAAACCGAGCCTTGACTAAGGCCGTAAGCCGACAAAGCCGACGGCGAAGCGGAATTGGCCAAACTTATATATTGCGCGTCCAGCTGATTTATGGAATTGCCTATGGCGTCCGCTTCCGCTGAAATATGCTCCGCGGCGATAGTATTGGAGATAGCGGAATAAACATTGAAGCCGTACCATGCCACGGCCAGAAAACATCCGGCAAAAAGGAGCCTCATTATGAAAATGCTGTGATTTCGTGCTGTCGTATAGGTCTGTACTATTGCTTTAGTCATTTTTTTGTAAAATTCTTAATTTTGCGCTTCTAGAACGTGGATTCTCTGCTATTTCTTGCGGTGAAGCTGTGATTGGCTTTTTTGTGATAATGGAATTGCTTCCTCCCCCCTCCTTACTCCTTACTCCTTTCTCCTTAAAGAACTCCTTAACGATGCGATCCTCCAAACTATGGAATGAGATGACCGTCATCTTCCCTCCAGGTGCCAATCGTTCGTATCCTTTGGCCAATCCTTCTTTGAGCGCGCCTAGCTCATCATTCACCGCTATGCGTAATGCTTGAAATGTTTTCGTTGCGGGATGGATCTTCCCTCGTCGATATATTCCCGGTACTGAACTTTTAATGATCTCTGCTAACTCACTTGTGTTTTCAATCGCTTTCTTTTCTCTGTAAAAGATGATTGCCTTAGCTATCCTTCTGGCGTATCTCTCTTCTCCGTAACCGAAGATAACATTGGCGATGTCTTCCTCTTTCCAGCTATTCACGATGGTCGCCGCCGTGAATGGATACTTCGCCGGATCGCCCATGGTCATCAGAAGCGGCTCGTCTTTCTGGAATGTGAATCCTCTTCCAGAATTTTCCAATTCGTCAGATGAGAGGCCAAGGTCAAATAAGATGGCGTTCATTACGGGCGATTGATTAGGCGGCATGATCTCCGGGGCGTGCTTGTCAATAACTGCATCTAGATTTCGGAAGTCCTCGCATTCCAATATCAATCGGTCTGTCTTCCCTTCCAATATCTTCTTGGCCCGCTCAATAGCATTTGAATCTCGGTCCAATCCGATGATTGAAAGCTTCTTGCCATTAGCTTTCTCATAAGCTTCAGCAATTGCCAAAGCGTGACCCGCTCCACCAAGCGTTCCATCTAAATACCAAAAAGGAAAAGTCTTCGAATCAAGTGCCGAAACAATTTCATGTAAAAGAACCGGTACGTGAACGCTTTCTCGGACTGTACTCGAATCGCTCATCGCTAGATGACTCCCGCCGACGCCAATTTCTCGGCGATGACATCGGTCTTCTTGGCGAACTCGCTCCTGTACGCTTCCCACGCGTCGGCATCCCAGATCTCGACCCTATTCATGACGCCTATCATGGCCGCTCGCTCCTTCAAACCCGCATGCTCGCGCAAATGCTCCGGAACGAGTATGCGTCCGATGGAGTCAACTCCCACTTCAACCGCCCGTCCGATAATCAGGCGGTTGAAATTTCGGTTGTCAGTACGCAACACCGAATTGGCATCGTGCCGCGACAAGCGGTCCGCGAACTCCTTCCATTCTTTCATCGTGAATACGAAGAGACAGTTGTCTATCCCCGGCGCTATCACGACGGTCGACCCCATTTCCTTGCGGAACTTGGCAGGAAGGGAGATGCGGCTCTTGTCGTCGAACGTATGCTGGTGTTCTCCGATGAGCATTTTGATAATTCGCGGGAATCCGAGGCATTAGGTCGGACCTAATTTGCCACCTCTTCCCACTTGCCTACCATTTTACCCCACTTCGCCCATTTTGTTTACCACCTTGAAAAGCCCCTAAAGTGGATAACTTGGGGATAAGAAAAAGGCCTAGATTACTAGGCCGTGTAGTAAAGAAATACTATTACGATTAACCTACCCCCTCGGCCTCATGAGCGGGAACATCTGGGTCTCGCGAAGAGGTTTCCCTGCCAGTACTGCGAAAAGTCGCTCACCGAAGCCAAATCCGCAAGCGGGCGGCATGGCGTGCTCGAGCATCTCGACGAATTCGTCGTCGGGCATCATGGCTTCCATATCACCGCCTTCGAACAGCTTGTTCTGTTCGTTGAATCGATTCTTCTGATCTATGGGATCATTGAGCTCGGAATATCCGCGACCTATCTCACTGCCGGCTATGAGAGGCTGGAACATCTGGACAGTTGGCTTGATCTTTCCTTTATCATCTACGACTGACTTTGCCAGCGGCGCGACAAGTACAGGATGATTGACCACAAAGGCCGGCCCCGTGATATTCTTGCGACAATATTTCCAGATGGTGTCCACAAGTCTCTCACGATTGGTGCCTTCATATGCCACTTTCAATTTTTCCAATGCCTTGCGAAGTTCGGCATCGGAGGCCTTATATATGTCTACGCCCGTTTGTTTCTTTATCTCTTCGGCGTAATCTATTCGCGTCCATTCTGAAGCCAGATCGAAATCATGTCCCTTTACGGAGAATTTCGTCGTACCGAAGACTTCTTTGGCCAGAGTACGATAGAGCTCTGTAACAAATTTCATGCCGTCTTCATAGTCGGCGTATGACCAATAGAACTCCAGATTTGTAAATTCCTGGACATGCTCCGGGCTTGAGCCCTCATTCCTATATATGCGCCCTATCTCGAAAGTTTTGGGGAATCCGGCTGCTACAAGGCGTTTCTGCCAAAGCTCGCCTACGGAAATGCGCAGATATACGTCCAAATCGTAATCATTGTGGTGCGTCTTGAATGGTGTCGCTTCTGCTCCGCCGGTAGTAGTCTCCAATGTAGGAGTCTCTACTTCGAGGAAGCCTTCTTTCTTCATGAAAGCCCTGGTCACTTCCCAGAACTTGGCTTTTTTGTAGAAAAGATCGCGCGATTCGGGATCCATGATGAAATCTAGGTAGCGCTTGCGGAGCTTTTCATCTGGATCCTGGAGGCCATGCCATTTTTCCGGCAAAGGAAGAAGAGATTTGGCCGCCACGGTCCATGAAGTAACAAGTATGCTCTGTTCTCCCCTCTGCGTAGTGAAGAATGTTCCAGTGACGCTAATGATATCGCCTATGTCCACAGCTTGAGTAAGCAGGTCAAAAAGTTCAGGCTTCAAAACATCTTGTTTAACAACGGCTTGTAAAGTGCCTTTGCCATCATCAAGCACTAAAAATAAGATGGCACCTTGTCCGCGTATGGCCATGATTCGGCCAGCCACTGAAATCAGCTTACCAACATTCTTGCCTCCTTTACCTTCTTCATATTCGGCAAAATTCTTGCGTGCATCGGCCAGACAGAAATCTCGCGGCACCTTGGCCGGATACGCTTCCATACCCGCCTTCTTCAGCAGTTCCAGTTTTGCTAGACGGGCTTTTCTCAATTCTTCAAGTGAGGCCATGGCCTTATTTTATCTTCGCTATAATATACTCCACCGCTCCTTTAGGCGTCTGGACTTTGACCTTGTCGCCCTTCTTGTGGCTGATCAAGGCGGAACCGATGGGCGACATGTTGGAAATCAAACCGCGCGCCATGTCTGCCTCCTCCGATCCGACTATGGTGAAGAGCAATGACTTGGTATCGCCATCCGCCCTTTCCAGCCTGACGGTAGAGCCGACGGCAATGATGCCGTTCTCGGTCACGCCGACCAACCGGGCATTTTTCAGCAGATTCTCCAGATAGCGTACGCGATCCTCCACTACAGCCTGCTCTTCGCGGGCCTGATGATATTCGGCATTTTCCGACAGATCTCCAAGCTTCTTGGAATATTCCAAATGCTCCGCCACTTCCTTGCGCCGTTCGGCTTTCAAGTATTCGAGCTCCTTTTTGAGCTCTGCGGATTTCTCGGCGGTGAGATATTGTGTATCAGTTGACATATGAAATAAAAATAGAAGCCCAATTAAGCTGAGTAATGCTGACATTGTACCACAATATCATTTCAAATACTCCGGAGTGTGTACATTCATCCAGTCCAACTGTTGCCTCATGGCCGCGGCCGCGCCAACTAGGTTAGTCACGGAGCCGTGTTCCATGGTCACTGCGAAAGCATAATGCGGGTCTTCATACGGCCAGAAACCGGTTATCCATGAGTTAACATTGGCCTTGGAAACGCCTAGTTCGGCCGTACCGGACTTGGCGGCAATATCCACATACGGCACATTCAAAGCCGTGGCCACTCCTATCTGCACGCCTAAACGCATGCCCTGGTGAACTATGTCGAAGTCGGCTTTCGGCAGGTCTATAGTCCGTTCCACTAGAGGACCGTCCCCTTTTATTATAGTGGGCGTGAGGAGCGTGCCTTCATTGGCCATGGCCGCTACCGCGCGTATGACCTGTACCGGCGTCACCTGCCAGCTATACTGGCCGATGGCGCTGTGATAAGTGTCGCCCAGATACCAGTCGCCGCCGCCCGTCTGTTCTTTCCAGGCCGGCGAAGGTACTCTTCCGGAAGGGCCGGAAAAGAACGACGGCGGCGTGGACGAGCCGAAACCGAACATGCTCTCGTACTGGTCTATGCGTGATATGCCCAAACCAGGCTGGTCTTTGTATCCTCCGCCAACAGTATAGAAATAGACATCGGAAGAAAAAGCGATGGCATGGCGCAAGTCCAGATTTCCCAGCGCTTTCCAGTCGCGGAAGACGCTAGTTTGCGTCGGGTCATAAGGATTAGTTATGGAAATAGAGCCTGTATCGTGGATGATAGTCATGGGATCAATGATATGCTCGTTCAAGACGCCCATGGCTTCATATGGTTTGACTATGGAACCCGGAGTATAAAGACCGTCTACGGCGCGGTCCAGAAACGGCAGATTCGGATTGTTCAGTTCGGCTTTGACCGCGGCTTGATCCGTCTTATCAGACATGACTTGCGGGCTAAATTCGGGATAGCTGGTCATGGCTAGGACTTCGCCGGTATTCACGTCCATGATGATGCCAGCGCCGCCGGTGAAACCCACGCGAGTGGCTATATCTTTTATATTGTTATAAAGAGCCGATTGCACCCTGCTGTCTATGGAAAGGTTGATATTATCGCCGGATTCCGGCGGACGAACCACATTCTGCGAAATGATATGATTGCCCGCGTCCACTTCCACCAGTCGAGAGCCGTTCGTGCCCTGCAATAGGTCATTGTAATATTTCTCCACGCCATCAACACCTACGAAATCTTCCTGATAATAAAAGCCGTTTTTATCCTTCGAAGGATACTGCACATATCCGAGGACATGAGCCAGACCGGTAGTAGTAGCGTATTCCCTCTCGGCCACGAAGTCTTCCGGGTCGGTATCAGTCGCCGCCGCATCATATGAACCCGGCGCATTCCACGCCAGCATCACTCCGTTCCTGTCATATATGACTCCCCTCGCCGCGAATATGGGCACAGGCCGAAGCATATTTGCTTGACTCCTGGATGCGTATTCGCCGCCATGAATGATCTGCAAATTGCCCGCTTGGACTAGATAGACTACGGCCAATAGCGCAAAGAAAAATAGTGTCGAATACAGGACCGGTTTAGATATCGGCCGCTCCATGCGCCCCTCGAATTGGTCACGGTCAAAGTGCGAGACGTTGCTCGAGTCCATGAGGATCTCGTCAGGGTCTATCTCGGCGTATTTGTTTTTGCGACGGGAATTGAAAAAAGGCAACTTCATATTCATGTGGGCACTATATCACGGCGATTCCTACCTCACCAACTTCTTCAAAAGCTTAACAACAATGAGGAGGACTACCGAGAATATAGTCCCTTCATATCCTCTCCAACCCATGCCATGCGTCATGCCGAAAAGCGCGTCATAGGCTACGCCGGCTATTATGATTTCGATATACAGCTTGAAGAACCACGCGCCGATTAGAACCAGGATAATTGCTATTGGCCACCAACCATTCAAGACGGCGATTGCAATACAAATATCTAAAATGATACGTAAGAATAATTTCATTTCTTTGTCGACGTTGCGATCAACACCCATCTTAATTGATAGATATTAACCGACGGAGCAAATAGGACAGTCTCAAATGGATCAGCTGGATTAGCAAGGACCGCGGTGACAATGCCGAACGGCGCATCGCTTATGGAAGAATCGGAGACGGTGTCGCCTTGATTGATCTTGGAAGCTTGCGGCACTTCGGCTTGGTACTGACCTCCGCCGCGGCCGACGGCTGTCGCGGGGATGCGGCTGGAACCGATGAGGACGTAATATGTTTCTCCAGGTGAAGAGAAAAGCTTTACCTTCGATGTTTGACCGAGAATATCAGTGGTACTGCCGATCAATATGTTGCCGGGAGCATATACTTTTGAACCAAGAGTAATGCCGTGGTCTGCGCCGATGTCTATTATAAGTTCGTCGTAAGCGGCTTGCGGCGGCCGTACGAGAACGGCGGCGAGGATGATGCCTGGTATCGGTTTCAACGAGGAAACTGTGGTCGACGAAGCATCTGTTCTGCCGAGAAGCGCCAGTAATTCGGAATTATCATTGACCACGGCTTGAACTGATTGCTGCTGCACATTCAATGCGGCCAATTGTGTCTTCAAACTCTCATTCTCCGCGAGCAAGGCTTGTGGAGATTCCAGAGAACCGCTTCCTACGGAAAATTCCATGCGCCAAAATGGGCGGGTTATGGTGGTGAAGATAGACGGCAGAAAATGCGGCACCAACAATTGGACGGCGATAATGACTATGACAATGCCGGCGGCTATATAAGCAGCCATTCGTGCATGCTCTTGGCCCGGCTTTTTACTTGTTCGGATATACATCTATTTGTTCGAGTATGCGTCGTCTTCGCTTTCCAGGAGGACATTCCTGTACTTATCCAGATCTTCCAATATGACGCCAGCGCCGCGGGCTATGGCAGTCAATGGATCCTCTGCCACGGTCACGGGAATATTCAATGTCTCGCGCAGGAGGTCGTCCAAGCCTTTGATCAAGGCTCCGCCGCCGACCAAGTGGATGCCGCGCTTCATGATGTCCGAAAGTATTTCCGGTGGCGTAGTCTCCAATATCGCGCGGGCTCCGTCTACTATAGAATCTATGGATTGAGCCATGGCTTCGCGTATATCGCTGTCGGTGATAACAACCTCTCGTGGCAAGCCGGTGATTAGATCGCGGCCGCGAATGGTTGTCTCCACTGATTCCCTCGGCATGACTATACCTACTTCTATCTTCACGTGTTCGGCCGTGGTCTCGCCTATCAATATCTTGAATTCGTTCCTTATATAAGAAATAATGTCGTTGTTGAGCTTATCGCCGGCTATCTTCAGATTCTTGGAACGAACTATGCCGCCTAGAGATATGACGGCTATGTCAGTTGTGCCTCCGCCAATGTCTATGACCATGGAGCCAACGGGATCATGTATGGGCAGACGGATGCCTATGGCTCCTGCCATTGGCTGTTCTACTATATATACTTCGCGGGCTCCAGCATTCTTGGTCGCGTCGCGCACGGCGCGCACTTCCACGTTGGTCACGCCCGACGGAACACCGACGACCACTCGCGGTCCGAGAAATTTCTTCGGCAAGTATTCGTTGGCGCGCTTCATCAGGTACGAGAGCATCTCCTCCGTCACTTCAAAATCGGATATGACGCCGTCCACGAGAGGTCTGACGGCAATGATATGCGCCGGAGTGCGGCCCAGCATATCCTTGGCCGCCGCGCCTACCGCCACAACTTGGCCAGTTTTCTGATTGACCGCTACAACTGACGGTTCATTGACCACTATTCCCTTTCCGCGAACATAGACCAGCGTATTGGCCGTGCCAAGGTCTATGCCGATGTCGTTGGAGAAACGGCTGAAAAGCTTTTCCTTGTATTCCTTGAAAGACGGCATAGGTACAACATTAGCATAAATAAAAAAAGGGGGTAATTGACAAATTCTAAGGACAAGGGGATTATTTAATATTCATAGCGACTGGGAGAGAACACTCTCCGGCAGACCCCCACTTTCAAAATCTTGCTATGACAAGATTTCCGTAAGATCACCCACGATTTTTCAACGTATAATCGCGAATTCGGCGGAAAAATCTTGCTATGACAAGATTTTCAAAAGGGGGTATGCGAGAAACATGCCACCCCCCCGCCCCCGAGAGTAGCCGATATTGACTAAAGTACGCCAATCCTAACCATCTCAACCTTCCCCGTCATCCTATCTTTCACTTCCACAGAGCCGCCCTCGGAAGCGTCTGCCGCCAAAGTCTTCTCGCTTATGACATATCGCCTTGGAATGCCGATCAAATCACTGTCGCCGAATTTCTCACCGGCGGATACGTCGCGGTCATCGTACAGGACTTCAATCCCCTTCTTCGTCAGCTTTGCATACAAATCGTCCGCGGCTTTCTTTACTTTTCCTACGCCACCGTCAGCTACATTCTTATCAAATATAGCAACCAAGTGAACATTGAACGGCGCCACGGCTTCCGGCCAAACCAACCCTTTCTCGTCGGCATGTATCTCGACTATGGTACCCATGACGCGTCCCGGACCGATGCCATAACTGCCCATAAAAACAGGCTTGCTTTTGCCTTCTGTGTCTTTAAATACGAGACCGAGAGGTTCAGAATATTTGGTGCCAAGACTAAAAATGTTACCGACTTCGACCGCCTTTCTCTCAATCAGATCACCCTTTTTAAGCTTGAGACTACCGAGTACTTCATCATTCAAGACTTCCTTATTGACGGCAATATGTCTTTTCTCATCTACATATATAGTATCCTCGCCCGCTTCAGTCAAAGTTTGAAATTCATGCGAATATTTGGCGAATGACCCGCCACTTGCGAATGTCTTGTATGTCTCCGCACCAATGCCGAGGCGATCATATATACGAATGTAAGCTTCCGTAGCCTTCTCATAAAATTCGGCATGTGCTTCCTCATCCACATTGAAAGAATACAGATCCTTCATCAAAAATTCACGTCCGCGCAAAATCCCGGACTTGGCCCTTTCCTCATTCCTGAACTTGGTCTGGAATTGATAGACCGCTTTCGGCAAATCGCGGAACGAGCGAATGTGATCTTTCATAAGTGCCGTCAAGGGTTCCTCATGAGTGAAGCCAAGGCCAACCGAGCTACCGTTCTTCAGCTCCGTCTTGAACCAATTGTCCACGACTTTATCGTCCCAGCGATTCGTTGTCTCCCATAATTTCTTGTCCTGCAAAGCCGTCAAATGCACCTCTTGGCCGCCTATGGCATTCATCTCCTCGCGAATGATACCGACAATCTTATTGAGCGTGCGCAAGCCCAATGGCAAATAAGAGTAAACGCCAGCCATTTCTTTGTGGATATATCCGGCACGAATCAGGAGCTGGGCATTCTTGGCCACTTCGTCCTTTGGCGCTTCGCGACGGGTCTTGGTGAAGAGTTGGGATTGTTTCATGGGGATAATGATACAAGAAATAATCTATTTAACCAACCTCACTATATCCTTATAGGTCACTATGACCATGAGTACCATTAGTAGCACAAAGCCGACGGTATTGACTGCATTGGTAAATTTCGGCGAAATCCTACGGCGGATGATGCCTTCTATGATGACGAATAAGAAGCGTCCGCCGTCCAAAGCCGGAAATGGGATAAGGTTAACGATGGCCAAGTTTATGGAGATGAGAGCTGTGATCATGAGCAAATAGGTGAAGCCCATCTTGGCCGCGCTACCAACGATGCCGGCTATGCCGACTGGACCTGCTATGTCGGAGAAGTTCGCGGTGCCGTGGAAAATATTCGCCACGAATGAATACAGACCGCCGGCAGTCTGTTCTAACATGATGCCGGTATAATGAGCGCCTTCATAGATGGCCGTGAAGAAAGGCAACCTCATGTCCACAACATCATTCATGGCAATGCCTATGGCGTATTTGCCTGGAACAAGGCCTTGAACTGGTACGATATTGGCTGTCAACGATTGGCCTGCACGCGAATATTCAATGTCCAGTGATTTGCCGTTACTTGCATTTATGGCACTCTGAATATTTGTAATGTCATTGGTCGTAGAACCAACCGCTAAAATGACATCTCCAGTCGTAAGTCCCGCCATGGCCGCCGGTGAGCCGGGCAAGACATCGGTGACCATGATCCTCTCATTGGAAAAATCAGCCGCATATTTCTCAAACCCGTCGGTGGTGGCAGTCACGCCATGAGCAAACAGTCCGACATATAGTATCCACGCGAATAGCACGTTAAAGAAAACTCCAGCCAAGAGAACTATGGCTTGTTGCCAACGGGGTTTGTGAACAAGTGCTAATCCACGAAGACCTCTGGTCATTGGTTCATCTTCTGGAAGCTCACCGTCTTCACCGAAAATTTTCACATATCCGCCAAAAGGAATAAGATTGATGCCATAAGTCGTATCACCCCAAAAACCACTATGCTTAGGTTTCCAGGCGAAAATTTTCGGCCCAAAACCGATTTTAAATGCATCAACTCTTATACCGCACATCCTAGCAAACAAAAAATGTCCCAATTCATGGACGAATATGAGAACCGCCAGAACTATGAGAAAAATTATGACCGTCATCCTAATATCTCCTTCTCCTTCCTGCCATATGCCTCATCCAGCTTCTTATTGGCATCATCCACTATTTTCTGCATATCTTTCTTGAGACGGAATGCATCGTCCTTGCCCATGCCGCCGGCTTTCTCCTTGGCATCGAGATCTTTTACCACGGCATCGCGATGGCCGCGAACCTGCTTCTTTGCTTCTTCTAGCCTTTCCTTGGCCATCTTGGCAATATCTTTTCGGCGATCGGCGGTAAGCTCCGGGAAATTGATCCGTAAACCTTGATCATCGACGATAACGGAAAGCCCGAGATTGGCAGCCATGATGCCCTTTTCTATGTCTTTGACCTGACTCTTGTCCCACGGCATGACGCGCAGAGTCCGCGCCCCTTCTATCATCACGCTGGCTACTTCTTTTATGCCCATCGGCGCGCCATAGACTTCCACTTTCACGCCGTCGAGAATGTTGGGCGAGGCTTGGCCGGTCCTAATCTGTTGGAATTCCTTTTTGATCCAATCTTCCACGCCGGTTATCTGCTTTTTGAATGGGTTGAAGTCGTAAGTCATATTGTAAATCAGTATAGCATTAAATATTTAAAGCCACATACTCGAGCAGCATCTTCATGGATGGCGAACGATCATTCATGTACTTGCGCGCCAATTCAATGGATTTAAGGGCTTCAGCATTCTTTTTCGCGCCGCCATTAGAATACACGGCCGCTTCTAAAACGTTTATGAAGTCAATCGCGTCCTGTTTAGTCTTCTTCTCCTTTGAGATAGCCTCCATTAAAGTTTTGACCTGCTCCAACCTCTTCGGCTTAGGCGAAGCGACAAACTTCTTGACGATTTCAATAAGTTCACTCCCTACTCCATTCGAGCCTCCGCCGGCACGCCCTGCTGGGCGCTTACTGCTTACTCCTTCCATCATCGACATCCTCGACTTCACCGTAGGTAGTAATAAATGCGCCGATGGAATGATCAAAAAGAAATGGGCATATTCCGGCGGCTCCTCCAGCAATTTTAGTAAGGCATTTTGCGCCTCGACGGTTATGCCGTTCATCGTCAGAATGAATGTCTTCTTATTCGAATCAGTCACCGGCCGCATATTTGCAAGCGATTTCAATTCCCTAGCATCATCAATAGTGAATGTCTCGTATTTCCTATCGAAAAAATCTGGATTGCCGTGAGTATTGATCTTATGCCTCTTTTCAAGCATCAAAACTAGTTCATCCTTAACGGAGTCGCCTCCGATCAATAAATAGGCGTGGTGAGATAAAATATCAACATCTTTGACCGAGGTCATGTGGATATGTTACCATATCCAACGAAATGCTAAAGAAAATCCTCGAACACAAGATCACCTTGGCCATAGCGGCCATCGTTTTCGTCATGGTGATATGCGTAAGCGCGTATTTCCTACTTTCTCCGCAAAAGCGCGTCTTGACTAACGCCACGGCGCAGATCATGACCATACAAGAAAAAATCTCCGCCGACGGTCAGATAGATTCCGACCAACATGTTTCTCTCTCATTCAAACAGAGCGGCTTGACCATGGCCGTCAACGTAAAAACAGTCAATGTAAAAGTCGGCGACCGCGTTTTCGCGGGACAGACTCTGGCCACGGTGGACGCCGGCACTCTCCCAGCCCAACTGCTAGCCGCCGAAGCCGATGTCCAGTCGGCTACAGCCAACGTCACGGCTTTAGGGAAAGGAGCCACCTCGCAGACCAGAGCCGTCTATGATCAGAATGTTTCCACCGCCGGATTGGCTCTTTCCACCGCCGTCCGCGACGCGTATTTGAAGATCTCCGACGCGCTTCTGAATATAATCAGCCCGCTATTCGCGAACAATACAAGTGCCAATCCGACGTTGGTCATACCGACCGATTCCAGCCAGACAGGATTGACCATCAACAATGCCAGAGTAGACATGACGACCAGGATGAGCGCTTGGAATTCCGCCATGAGCCTCTCGGCCACGAGCGGTGACACTTTGACGGAGGCCACAAATGATATCGCCGCGGTCAAGAGCTTCGTGAATTCTCTCGCGACCGAGACAAACCGTCTGACCGTCGGTAATTCCGGTTTGTCCCAAAACGCCATCAACGGATACATAGCCGCAGTCAATGGAGCTTCAACGGAGATCAACGGTGCCGATACGGAATTCAATGCCGCCGCACAAGCATACAAGACCGCCAACGATCAACTTAACGTTATACAAGCCTCGAGCACGCCGGAGGCCATGCAGATAGCGGAAGCCTCCTTGGTCAAGGCACAAGCCAATGTCGCTTCCATACAGAGCCAGATAAGCGATACCGTTCTCACGGCGCCGTTCGACGGGATAGTGGCCAGCGTCGGACCGAAAGTCGGCCAGAGCTTCCCCGCCAATACGCCCGCTATAGATATCATCAGTGCCGGCGCTTATAAGATAAATATAATGGTGCCGGAAAATGAAGTATCGGCCATAGCCGTCGGCGATGAGTCAGACGTGAGCATAGATGGAAGCGATGGAATCACGGCTACCGGCACAGTTTCTTCGATAGACCTTTCAGAGACCATGGTCAATGGCGTAGGCGCTTATAAGACAACGGTATATTTAAGCAACTCGGACGCGAATACATCGGCGCAATCGGGCATACGCACGGGAATGAGCGCCACGGTGATCATTAATGGGGCTTCCGCTGATAATGTCATAGCCATTCCGGCAAGCGCCATAGTCACGAAGAATGACGGCTCATATGCGCTGATATTCAATAAGACCAAGAACTCATACGCGGAAAGAAAGATCGAGGTTGGCATTTCAGACGGAAATTACACGGAGGTGAGGTCAGGCATTCAAGCCGGAGAAGTCGTGGCGGCATTCGGAGAGAGCGGACAGTAACGATTTATATATAACAAATCACATGGATAATAAAGAGAAAAAGATATTGAAATTGGAATTGCGGGGCATCATCGCCGTCATTTTGATCCTCGCCGCCATCGGCGGAATCATCACCGCCTACCTCGTGTACTCCAATCGCAGCGTCTACATAGAAAAGTCCGACATCGAGTCTTCGGAGATAGATCTGTCGTCTACCGCACCAGGCGTCTTGAATGATATGTTGGTAAAAGCCGGAGATACCGTCACCGCCAATGAAGTTGTGGCGCGAGTAGGCGATGACTTGATAAAGACAAAGATAGCAGGCCTGGTGACCAAGGCCGACGTTACAGTAGGACAATCATTCGCCGCCGGCCAAACAGTCGTAGCTATGATAGATCCTGCTCAATTACACGTCGTCGGCCATCTCGACGAAAATAAAGGCCTTGATCGTATCGCCGTCGGACAATACGCGACCTTCACCGTCGATGCTTTTGGTTCAAAACAATACAGCGGCATAGTGGACGAAGTCAGTCCTGAAGCCCGTTCCGGCGATATAGTCTTCACCATATCCGACCAGCGCCAGGAGCAAGTCTTCGATATCAAAGTCCGTTTCGACACTACGAAATATCCGGAGCTCAAGGATGGCATGTCGGCAAGGATCTGGGTAAGCGCGGAATAAACCAACTTCGAGTCCCTGAATCATGGACACCATATCCGGCAAAGGCAACCTCAAATGGATGATCCTCCTCACGGTCATCATCGGCACGTTCCTCGGCCGATTGGACCAGACCGTAGTCAACTTGGCCATACCGAAGATTATCAGCGACTTCGGTATCACCGTCTCTTCCGCCGCATGGATCATCACGGCATATATCATAGCCAACGCCATATTCGTGCCGGTATGGGGCAAGCTCGGCGACACTATAGGCAGGAAAAAGATATATATCTTTGGCTTCTCCGTCTTCATCATCGGTTCTATCCTGGCAGGTCTTTCTTGGAATTTGGGATCAATGGTAGTTTTCCGTATCATTCAAGCCATCGCCAGCTCAGCCGACTACCCTACCGCTATGGCCATCATTGCCATCACTTTCCGTAATCCACGAGAACGCTCTCAAGCCCTGGGTATATGGTCGTCTTCTTTCGCCTCGGCTTCGGTATTTGGACCGCTCATAGGCGGACCGCTCATCGACATGTTCGGTTGGCGCTCGGTCTTCTTGATCAATCTACCGGTAGGTCTCATTGGACTTTTCATGGCTTTGGCATACATACATGAGTCCACGTCTGAACACAAGACAGTGAAATTTGACGTATGGGGCGCAGCTACTCTCGGAGCAGTTCTGGCTTTTTTGGTTATGGTGCTCGATCAGGGTATGACATGGGGCTGGTCATCGGGAGCAAGCTTGGCATGCTATGCCGGCATCGTCTTCTTCAGTATCATATTTGCCATCATCGAACGCGGCCACCCAGAACCTATCGTGGACTTTTCATTCTTCAAGAATCGCACTTTCAACGGCGCACTCATCAATAATTTCATCCTTTTCATGGGCATGATGGGCAGCATCTTTGCTATTCCCATATTCGCTCAAACATTCCTCGGCTACGACGCCACGCAATCAGGTATGCTTTTCATACCCATGGGCTTATGCATCCCGCTTGCCGCCGTAGTCCTAGGTCGCACCCTGCTAGCAAAATTCAACGCCCGCTCGGTCATATTCTGGGGAACGCTCGGTGGAGCATGCGCCCTGTATTTCCTGTCATGGATCGACCCACGTTCGAGTGCATGGGATATCATCTGGCCGTTGGCTCTTATGGCCCTCTTCATGGGCTCCGGAATGGCCCAGCGCACCGGCTTGATAGCCTCGTCAGTCCCGGCATCCGAAATAGGAGTGGCTTCGTCCATATTGGCCCTTGTACGTAATATAGGCGGCGCAGTAGGCATAGCCGTCTTCGGCACGCTCATAAACACCTTCACGGAAAATAACGTGCTTAATATAGCCAGAAACAGCATCATCAATGCCACCACGCCGGCGCAATATAAAACCGCTATAGCTTTGATATCACTAAAAGCACAAGTCATGGCTTACGCAGACGTCTATATCATAGCCGCCATAGTCTTCGCTCTGGGCGGCTTTGCCATACTCATGGTCAAGAAAACACCGGCCGGGGAGCAGGCGCATCTCTCGAAAGAGGAGGAAGCGATGATGGAAGCGGCGGGATAGGAAAAATTCGCTTGACAGCAAAGTTAGTTGGTATATACTTTACCTACGATACCTCGCCGGGCAATGTGCCCGGTTTTTCCGTTATTGGACCGTTTTCATGTTTGATACGTTCCACCTGATCCCTGATCGAGTCTAGACTGATGAACCAAGACCCCGTCCTTATTTCCCATGCACAGTTATTCTTATAAGCGACAAATTTTACATGCTTCTGTTTTCCAACTATATTATTTTTAGTCCTGATAAAATCACTGTCTCCACTACAAATATAAACGATATCCAAATCGTCTAAGTCTTTCATGATCTCATCATGCATTTCGACGTCAAAATTGCATTTATTGCGAAACCCCGATTTCGAAGACTCGTTTTTCAATTTTTTCAAGTCTTTTGAGGTTATTTCATATCCAATATTTTCAAAATATTTCTCCAAAGCCGCGTTGATAGTCCGTGCGGGTTCGTGCGTCGGCCTGCCTATATACATACGTGCATGAACAATCTTATTAAGCACCGCAACCCATTTATAGAGCTTATGATAATCGGTCATCCAGCCGGAAGCTTTTCCGCGCTTGTAAAGATTAGAATCATCTACATACAAACCTGCTTTTGGCTTCACTGGAATAGTCATGTGTATTTAAAAAATTAACTGATAAATTTTCAACGAACCACAATCACTCGTAACAAAAAAGAGCTGCTGCCCTTTTCTATTACTGCCTAATTATATGCCGAGTATTTTCGTCGTCAATCTTGACAAACTTCCTACCGCTTTGCCAAAATCGTCTTCTTATAGACATCCAAATGGTCCAAGGCAATGCCTGTCCCCTTTGCCACACATAGGAGCGGATCTTCTGCCATGACCGCCTTGACGCCTGTCCTGCGGAAAACGAGTTCGGGAAGATTGCGCAAAAGTGCCGTGCCACCGGTCAGGATGATTCCCTGATCGATGATATCCGCGGCCAGCTCCGGTGGCGTTTCTTGCAATACGTCTTTAATGGATTTGACCATGTCGCGAAGCTCTTTGGTGATGGCTTTAACTATCTCATTTGTCTTTATCTCGGTGGAGCGCGGCAGGCCGGTGATGAAGTCGCGGCCCTT
>Ga0182017_10000589_pt1 | contig 28794 bp, 28 predicted proteins | sample 712E3DmetaG_FD_120492 | JGI IMG/M metagenome (GOLD analysis project Ga0182017, IMG submission 120492) | Permafrost microbial communities from Stordalen Mire, Sweden - 712E3D metaG | ecosystem: Environmental > Terrestrial > Soil > Wetlands > Permafrost | place: Sweden: Stordalen | collected... | reverse complement strand
GCTCTCGGACTTGACGGCACGTGGAATTCCATGGCGATGGGGGGAAATCGGTGAGAAAACTTGCTTTCGGCGTGACCATTGCGTGGCTTGTACTGGGGTATTCTGCGACGGTCCCGGGGGAGGGCATCCTCCAGGTGATCCCGGAGAAATCCCTGGTCGCGGTCATCACGCGAAACGCCGAGGAAGCGGAGAAACACATCCATCCGGTGTTGGAAAAGCTCGTCACCCATCTGCCCAAAGGTAGCCTGGTCGAGGAGGTTCTGCGAGAGTTCAAGCTGCGTCCGCCCGTGCCGGCGGGCGGTCCCGCGGTCCCGGAGGGGGCCGCCGCGCCCTCCACCATCGACCTGACGGGGCCGTTTGCCCTGGTGCGGGTCTCGGCCCCCGAGGACGCTCTAGGCACTGCGATAGCGGTCGTGGTCAAGGTGCGCAACTACAAGGACCTTCTCGGTGAACTGGCCAAGGTCGTCGGCGCCGTCGCACCGGGGGGCGCCGCCGACGGCATCGACCGCCTGAAGGGCGACAAGCAGTCGCTCTATGTCCTGTCGTCCGGCGACTACGCGGTGGTCGCGGACGCCGAATACGTCATCAAGACGTTCAAGACCGAAGCGGCGAAGAACCTCGCCGTCGCGGGTTTCCCGGAACTTGCCAAGGCCTACGAGACATACGACGTCGCGGTGTATCACAACGTGGATGCCATCGCGAAGAGGTACGCCGCCGACATCGACATGTACGAGCAGGGGCTCATGGAGCAGATAAAGGACCCGCCGAAAGACGAGCCGGTGATGATGGACCCGAAGAAGGCGGCCCAGAGCTTTACCGCCCTGGCGGACTACGTGGTGAAGTCGTGGACCGAGACGGACGCGATCTTGTGGGGACTCACCTTCCGTGACGAGGGCGTGCGGGTGTCGGCGATGGTGCGTCCGGTCCCCGGGACGCCGTTTGCGGGACAGGTGGGTCGGATGAGACCGGCGAAGGCGGAGGTGCAGGAGTTCCTCAGTGGTCCGGCCGTGGCATCGGCGGCGTGGAGCATCGACGCCCAGACGCTCAAGGAATTGATCGCGCCGCTCGACGGGATCGTTCCGAAGGTCGCCTTGGCCGACAACAAGGACGGAAAGAAGAGCTTCATGGAAGCCTTGAGGAAACTCACGGACGCCGCGACCGGCCCCGGGGCGTATGTCTGGTCGCCGCCGGGCGACGAAAAAGGAATGGTGCGCATCACCTGCCTCGTCCCGATTTTGATGGGCGCCGACGTCTTCGCCATTGTGAAAGACCTTGTAGCCAGCTCCACGGAACTCCTCAACTCCTGCGGGGGACCCGTCAGGACCAAGACCAAGTTCGAGGATGGGGTGGAAACCTACCGGGACTGCCGCATCGACAGGATCACGGACACGTTCGAGCTGACCCCGGGAGCGGCAGCGCCTGCCGGGGCGAACGCGAACGTGCTGAAACTGGTCGAGGGGGTCTACGGCAAGGAACTGGTGACGTACGTGACCCGCGCACATGATATCCTCGTCACCACGATCGGGTATCCGGCAATCGACGCCATCAAGGCCCAGGTGGACAGAATCCTCGACAACAGGCACGGGGACCTCGCCGCGGGAGCCAGCTACCAGAACGCCCTCCAGGGACTCCCGGCGGAGCGTTGCGTCGAGTCGGTGTTTTCGCTGGCCACGATGCTGAGATTTTCTTCGGCCGAGCAGGCGTTGGTGGACGGCAAGGACCGTGCGGAGGTGATCGACCAGGTCAAGTTCGACCGGCCCGCGGGCATCGGCCTGACCGTGGCTCCCGCCGGGCAAGACCTTGCCATCGACTTCAACATCTCGATCCAGGAGATGCAGGACATCCGGGAGCTTATCCTCGAGAAGCAGCGGCAGGAGGCGGCGAAAGAGGCCGCCAAGCCGAAGAAACCTGCGAGAGTTTTCGGCCCGGCAACCGGCAAGTAAACGGACGAACGTCGAAGAGGGCCGTCATGGCGATCCGGTCGTTCATTGCGATCGAAGTCCCGTCGGACATCCAGGAGGCGCTCGGTCGGATCGAGGAGCGTCTGCGGCCGGCCGGGGCGTCGGTGGGGTGGGTGAATCCGGGCAATATCCATCTCACGACGAAATTTCTGGGGTACGTGAGGGAGGAGGACCTCCCGCAGGTGTGCGAGGTGATGAAGTCGGCGGCCCGGCACACAAGGTCGTTTGACCTCGAGGTCGCCGGACTCGGCGCCTTCCCGCCCACGGGGGCGCCTCGCGTCGTGTGGGCGGGCGTCCGCGGGGAGCTCGAACCGCTCGATCGACTCGTCGAGGAAATCGAACAGGGCGTTGCCGACGCGGTGGGGATACCGCCCGAGCACCGGCCCTATCACCCGCACCTGACGCTGGGACGGGTGAAATCGGCCAAGAACGCCGAGCGGCTGAGGGCGGCGATGCTCGAGTGCGGACCGGCGGAGGCGGGGTCGTTCAGCGCCGACGGCATCACGCTCTTCATGAGCCAACTCGATCGCGAAGGCGGCGTTTACACGCCCATGGCCGAGATGAAATTCGAGGAAGAAACCAGGAAAACCTGACCGGAGGGGGAACTCGTTATGGGGAAGAAGAAGAGAGAGGAGTCCGCGGAGGACCAGGCGCTGGAGCGCACGGTGGCGCAGATCCAGAAGCAGTACGGGACGGGAGCGATCATGAGGTTGGGGGCGGAAGTGATGCCCTATCTCGAGGGGATCTCGACGGGATCGCTCTCGCTCGACCTGGCGCTGGGCGGAACGGGGATCCCGCGCGGATGCGTCGCCGAGATCTTCGGTCCCGAGGCCTCCGGGAAGACCTCGCTCGCACTCCAGGTCATCGCCAACGCGCAGAAGGTGGGCGGGACGGCGGCGTTCATCGACGCCGAGCACGCCCTCCAGCCGGCCTACGCCCGGAAGCTGGGCGTGGACATCGAGCAGCTCCTGGTCAGCCAACCCGACAACGGCGAGCAGGCGCTGGAAATCTGCGACCTCCTGGTGCGCTCGAACGCCGTGGACGTCGTGGTCATCGACTCGGTGGCGGCGCTGGTTCCGAAGGCGGAGCTCGAGGGCGAGATGCAGGACACGCAGGTGGGACTGCAGGCGAGACTCATGTCGAAGGCGCTGCGGAAGCTCACGGGGAACATCTCGAGGTCGAAGACATGCGTGATTTTCATCAACCAGATCCGGGAAAAGATCGGGGTGATGTTCGGTAACCCCGAGACGACGCCCGGTGGACGCGCGCTCAAGTTTTACGCCTGGGTGCGGATGGACATCCGGCGGACGGGGGCGATCAAGAACGGCGAAGAGGTGGTAGGGGCGCGCACACGCGTCCGCGTGGTCAAGAACAAGGTCGCCCCGCCTTTCCGCGCGGCGGAGTTCGACCTCGAATACGGCACCGGCACCAGCTACGTCGGAGACGTGCTCGACCTGGCGACCGAGCTGGGACTCCTGGAACGCTCGGGGACGTGGTTCACCTTCGGCGAGATGCGACTCGGGCAGGGCCGCGAAAAGGCCAAGGAATTCCTGGCGGACAACGAGGAACTCCTGGACAAGCTTCGCCGCGCCGTCGTCGAGAAACTCGGATACCACGAACTCCTCGACAAACTCGGGCCCCTTCCCACGATGAGGAAGCGCGCCGGCGCGGCGGCACAATCCGAGGACGCCGCGGACGAGGTGGAAGAGCCGGATCCGCCGGACGACCCGGCGAAGCCCGGGAAGACGAAGTAGATTCCCGACGGGCCGATGAACTTCTGCAGGGGCGACGCATCCGTCTTCGTCCCGATAAATCGGGACTGCGGCGGACAAGTGCGTCGCTGCTCTTGCCGGAAAAGTGAAGCCTCCCCGCCGCAAGCGGCGGGGCTTCCTATAGAAGAAAGGGCGAAACCCGCCGAAGCCTCTACCCCAATGTTCGTCGGGGCCGAGGAAGACGCCCTTCCTCGTGCGCCCCAAGGGACGGGGCTTACGGGCGAAGGCGGGTGACTCGTCCAAACCTTAGAGCAGGGTACCGTAGTCTCATGATGACCGCCAACGAACTGCGTGAAGCGTTTCTGTCGTTTTTCGAGAAGCACGGCCACGTGCGTCGGCCGAGCGATTCCCTGCTTCCGACGCAGGACCCGTCGCTTTTGTTTACGGGCGCGGGGATGAACCAGTTTAAGGACAACTTCCTGGGTCGCGGGGATGCGAACCTCAAGCGCGCGACCACCTGTCAGAAGTGTCTGAGGACGGGCGACATCAACAACGTCGGCCGCACCCCGGCACACCACACCTTCTTCGAGATGCTCGGCAACTTCTCCTTCGGCGACTACTTCAAGAAAGACGCCATCCATTGGGGCTGGGAGCTTGTGACGAAGGTCCTGCGGCTCGACCCGGCCCGATTGCGGGTTTCAGTGTACGAGGAAGACGGCGAGGCCTACGACATCTGGGCCAAAGAGATCGGGATCCGGCCGGACTGGATCTACCGGTTCAACGCGAAGGAGAACTTCTGGCCCTCGAACGCCCCCGCCGACGGGCCCGACGGCCCCTGCGGGCCGTGCAGCGAGATCTTCTTCGACCGCGGGGAAAAGACCGGATGCGGCAAGAGCGCCTGTGACCCGTCGTGCAGCTGCGGACGGTACGTCGAGTTCTATAACCTCGTCTTCACGCAGTTCGACCGTCAGCCGGACGGTTCGCTGAAACCGCTTCCCGGCCGAAACGTCGACACCGGCATGGGACTCGAGCGGACCCTCTCGGTCCTCCAGGGCGTCCCGAACAACTTCGAGACGGAACTCTTCCTGCCTCTGCTGGACCGCATCGGCCAGATCTCCGGCCGGAAATACCGCACGGCGGAAGAGGACGGGCGGAGGATGAGACGCATCAGCGACCACGCCCGCGCCGTCGCCTTCTGCATCGCCGACGGCGTGCTGCCGTCGAACGAGGGACGCGGATACGTCGAGCGAAGACTCCTGCGCGTCGCCACCATCGACGGCCGCGCGCTCGGCATCGAGGAACCTTTCCTCTACCAGCTGGTTCCCGTCGTCGCGTCCATCATGGGGAAGCCCTATCCGGAAATCGCCGAGCGTCGCGAGACCATCGCCCGCATCATGAAAGCGGAGGAGGAGAAGTTCCTCCAGGTGCTCGCGAATGAAAAGCAGATTATCCGCGAGTCCGAATCCACCAGCCGCGTCGGCTCCTATGGCGAGTTCGGGAAGGGCGGCTCCAAACACTTCCCCGGCGAGGAACTCTTCCGACTGTATGACACCTACGGAATGCCGCCCGAGGTCGTGGGGGAGAGATTCAACGTCACCGAACAATCGATGCGCGAATTCGAAACGCTCATGGAAGAGCAGCGGGAGCGCGGACGCGGCGCAAGCAAGATGACCCAGGGCATCTTCGTGGGAGGGGCCCTGGGCAAGCTGCGCGAGACCGTTGCCGCGACGCAATTCCTTGGCTATGAAGAGGTTAAGGTCAAAGCGAAGGTCGCGGCCATCCTCCGGGAGGATACCCTCGTTGAAGAGGTTTCGGCCGGGGACGGACAGGTCTCGGTGGTCCTCGACCGCACGTGTTTCTATGCCGAACAGGGCGGCCAGGTGGGGGACACGGGAACGCTCTCCGCGGCTTCGGGCAAGTTTGAGGTGTCCGACACGCAGCAGTCGCCGCCGCACATCCTGCACCACGGAAAGGTGACGAAGGGGAAACTGCGTGTGGGAGAGACGGTGGAGGCGGCGGCGGACGCCGTGAGACGCGAGGACATCAAGCGGAACCACACGGCGACGCATCTTCTGCACGCGGCACTCCGCGAGACGCTGGGGGAGCACGCGGAGCAGTCCGGGTCGCGGGTCGCGCCCGATTACCTGCGTTTCGACTTCCATCACTTCGAGGCCCCCGGCCGACAGGATCTGGAGACTGTCGAACGCACGGTCAACGAGAAGATCATGGAGAACCTCCCGGTGGACGTCGAGGAGATGGACCTGGACGCCGCACGGAAGACCGGCGCCAAGGCCCTCTTTGGGGAAAAATACGGCGATCACGTGAGGGTGATCAGCGCCGGGACGTTCTCCAAGGAACTGTGCGGGGGAATCCACTGCGAACGGACGGGGGAGATCGGACAGCTCAAGATCATCGGTGAAGAATCGGTGGCGGCCGGCATCCGGCGCATCACCGCGCTCACAGGGCGCTTCGCGCTCGAGTACTGGAAGAACATGGAACAGCACCTCCGCGAGGTGGCCGAGGAGCTGAAAACATCCCTGCCCGAGGTGGTGAAGCGGGCCCAGGCGGTCAGCCGTGAGGTGAAAGAGTTGCGCAAGGAGCTCGAAAAGGTGCGCACCGGGGAACGATCGGCACAGGTCACGGACCTGCTGAGCGCCGCCGAGAGCGTCGGGGGGGTCAAGATCATCGTCGCCGAGGCGCCCGGCTTGACCGTGGACGCACTGCGGGCGGCGGTGGACGTCATCAAGAAGTCAAACGAAGAGGCCGCCGCCGTGCTGGCAAGCGTCACCGGGGAGAAGGTGGCCCTGATCGCGTATGCCGGGAAGAAGGCGCGGGAAAAAGGGGTCGATGCAGGCAAGATCGTAAAGGAAGTCGCCAAGGTGGTGGGAGGCGGAGGCGGAGGTCGGGAGGAATTGGCACAAGCGGGCGGCACGAACATCGCTAAGGTTAAGGAAGCATTAGAGTTAGCGCGAGAACTGCTGGCCGGAAAACTCGGTGCGGAGTAAGTTTTTCCTTGACAAGTTGACCCCTAAAACATAGTTTTAGCCCTCTTTGTCGAATGGGACAGTGGGGGTGGGGTGTCTTGGCCACTCACGGCCGGCCACCGAACCTCGTGGAACGAGGGCTCGGTTGGCTTGGGACGCGTACCCCGTTCATTCAATACCTGGCAAAAGCCGGCAAGCCGTTCAAAGATCGGGAAGGAACGTCGATGGCACTACCGAAACGACGATGGTCAAGGGCCCGTAGTCGATTGCATCTCACCCACTACAAGCTGGACCGGCCGGGGTATGTCAATTGCCCCCAATGCAAGCAGGCGAAGCTTCCGCACCGGGTGTGCGGGAACTGCGGGTACTACAAGGGTCGGACCGTCGAAGTGAAAGAGGAAGCATAAGACATGCGCATCGCCGTGGACGCGATGGGGGGCGATCATGCCCCCGCCAAGATTGTGGAAGGGGCGGTCCTTGCGGCCAAGGAGTTCGCCGACACGGAGTTTATCCTTGTCGGGGACCAGGAGGCCGTGAAGAAAGAACTCGCCGTCAACCACGCCGAAGGCGTCGCCAACCTCAGCATCACCCACGCCCCGGAGGTAATGGGAATGGGCGAGGCGCCCATCGAGGCCGTGCGCGGGAAGCGCAAGAGCTCGGTCACCATGGGCGTGCAGCTGGTGGCGGAGGGACGTGCGGAGGCGGTGTTCTCGGCGGGGAACACGGGGGCGGCGGTGGCGGCCGCCACGGTGCTCATGAAGCCGCTCGGGGCCATCAAGCGCCCCGGCATCGCCGTGAGTTTCCCCACGCACTTTGGCACCACCACCATCATCGACGTCGGGGCCAACATCCACTGCCAACCCATCCATCTCCTTCAGTATGCGATCATGGCGACGGTATACAGTCAGCAGATCCTGGGAATCCGGAATCCCCGAGTCGGGCTCCTCAACATCGGAAGCGAGGACAAAAAGGGGAACGAGTTGGTGCGGGAGACGCGACAGCTGCTCGAAGGACATGCGCACGTCAACTTCATCGGGAACATCGAGGGATATGACATTTACCGCGGGGTCTGTGACGTCGTGGTGTGTGAAGGGTTCGTGGGAAACGTCATCCTCAAGGTGGCGGAGGGGTTGAGCGGATCGCTCCTGGACGACGTCGAGGAGGCGTTCGGAAAGACCTCGACGGGAAAGACCAAGGAGTGCGCCGGGGTCATTCAGCAGCTCAGGAACCGCAACGATTATGCCGAATACGGGGGCGCTCCGCTCCTGGGCGTGGACGGGATCTGCATCATCGGCCACGGCACTTCGAACGAGCGGGCCGTCTTCAACGCCCTGAGAGTCGCGCGCGGATTCGGGGGGAATCACGTCATACAGCACATCGCCGAAGCCGTATAGAGGCGGAGGCCGGGAATCCCCTGGAAAGGTGAAATGGTCCCAGAAATTCGCACGGTCGTGAGCGGAACGGGGAGCTTTCTTCCCGAGAAGATTCTCACCAACCAGGACTTCGAACGCTTGGTGGACACCACGGACGAGTGGATCACCACGCGGACCGGCATCAAGTCCCGGCACATCGCCGAGCCGGGGATGACGACGAGCGACATGGCGGCGGCGGCGGGGAAACGGGCGCTGGAAGCCGCCGGGGTCGACCCGAAGGACGTGGAGTTGATCATCGTGGCGACGTTCACCGGGGACCGACCGCTCCCGGCGACGGCGTGCTTCGTGCAGACCAAGCTCGGTGCGACGAAGGCCGGGGCGTTCGACCTGTCGGCGGCGTGCAGCGGGTTCATCTATGCTTTGGCAACCGGATGGGGATACATCCGAAGCGGGATCTACAAGAACGTGCTGGTGATCGGGGCGGACCTCCTGAGCGCGTTCACCGACTACACGGACCGGTCGAGTTGCATCCTGTTCGGGGACGGGGCGGGTGCGGTGCTCCTTCAAGCGGACAAGACCGGGACGGAAAGGGGAATCCTGAACTGTGCGCTGGGCGCGGACGGCGCCGGGGCCGACCTGATGACCATCCCGGCCGGGGGAACCGAACTGCGCACCTCGGAGGAGACCCTCCGGAAACGTCAGCACTACATAAGCGTCCATGGCCGCGAGGTGTTCAAGTTCGCCGCCACCAAGATGCAGGAACTGGTCAGGGATTCGCTCAAGACGTGCAAGCTGACCATCGACGACGTGAAGCTGGTGGTGCCCCACCAGGTGAACACGCGCATCCTGGACTTCGCCGCCGAGAAGCTGAATCTGCCGAAGGAAAAGATGTACGTCAACATCGAGCGGGTGGCGAACACGTCGGCGGCGAGCATCCCCATCGCACTGGACGAGGCGGCAAGGGGAGGGTACTTCCAGAGGGGGGACGTCATCGTGCTGGTGGCGTTCGGCGGGGGACTCACCTGGGCCAGCATGGTGCTGAGGTGGTAGGTGGACAAGATCGCATTTCTCTTTCCCGGCCAGGGCGCCCAGTTCGTGGGCATGGGGAAAGACCTGTATGACAGTTACCCGCGAGCCCGGGACCTGTTTAACCGGGCCTCGGACCACGTGGATTTCGACCTGGTGGCGCTGTGCTTTTCGGGACCCGAGGAGAAACTCGCCGAGACGCAGTATTCGCAGCCGGCGATCCTCGTGACGAGCATCGCGTTCCTGGAGGTGGCCCGGAACGAGACGCGCCTGGCGGCGGTGAAACCGGTGGCCGCCGCGGGACTCAGCCTGGGTGAATATGCCGCGCTCGTGCTCGCCGGGTCGCTGCGGTTCGAGGACGCCGTGCAGTTGGTGTACCGGCGCGGACGGGCGATGGCGGCGGCGGGGATGAAGCGCAAGGGTTCCATGCTGTCGGTCATCGGACTCGGCGAAAAGCAGATCGCCGAGGTGGTGGCGAAGGCGAGCGCGGCCGGGGTGGTGACGGCGGCGAATTTCAACACGGCGGAGCAGATCGTGCTCTCGGGGGAACCGAAGGCCCTGGCCGAGGCGGAGCGGATCGCCAAGAAGATGGGCGCCCGGGGGACGATGGAGCTCAAGGTCAGCGGGGCGTTTCACAGCGAGTTGATGAAGCCCGCGGCGGACGAGCTGGCCACGGCTCTGGCGGACCTCGAAATCTCGAGGCCGCAGACCCCGGTCGTCAGCAACGTGACCGCCGATTATCTCTGTCATCCGGACCAGATCCGTGACCTGTTGATCCGTCAGCTCACGCACCCGGTCCTGTGGAACCAGTCGATGCAGAAGCTGATCGCCGACGGGGTGAACGGCTTCTACGAGATCGGGCCGGGACGGGTGCTTGCGGGCCTGATGAAGCGGATCGACCGGAAAGTCCCGGTCACGTGTCTCGGGACCGTCGAAGCGCTGAAAGCGCTGGGCGAATAGGGGGGGAACCATGGACCTCAAGGGTAAAGTAAGCGTCGTCACGGGCGGGGCGCGGGGCATCGGGAAGGCCATTGCGGAGATGCTCGTGTCCGCCGGGTCGGACATCGCCCTCTTCGACGTGCTGGAAGCCGACCTGAAAACCACGGCTGCGGAGCTTGCGGCAAAGGGCGTCCGCGTGGAAACCTTCAAGGTGAACGTCACCAAGAGCGAGGAAGTGGAAGAGGCCGTGAACGGGGTGGTGGAGAAGCTGGGCCGCATCGACGTGCTGGTGAATAACGCCGGGATCACCCGGGATAACCTCCTCCTGGCGATGAGCGACGAAGAATGGGACACGGTGCTCGCCGTGAACCTCAAGGGAACCTTCAACATGATCCGCGCCGCCGGACGATACATGATCCGACAGCGGTTCGGGTCGATCGTCAACATCGCGTCGGTGAGCGGGGTGGCGGGGAACGCCGGACAGGCGAACTACTCGGCGTCCAAGGCCGGGGTGATCGGACTGACGAAGACGGCGGCGCGGGAGTTCGCCAAGCGCAACATCCGCGTGAACGCCGTCGCCCCAGGGTTCATCGACACAGCGATGACCTCGGTCCTGCCGGACCACATCAAGGAAATCGCGAAGCAGCACACGCCGCTGAATCGCTTCGGCCAGCCGGCGGACGTCGCCGGGGCCGTGTTCTTCTTCGCAAGCGACATCTCCGCGTTCGTGACCGGACAGGTGATCAACGTGGACGGCGGGATGGTCATGTAGTCGCACCCCTCAGGATCTCAAATAGGAGGACGAGAGAAGTGGCGTCCATCACAGAAAGGGTAAAGAAGATCGTCAGTGAGCAATTGACCGTTCCCGAGGACCAGATCACGCCGCAGAAGTCGTTCGAGGGCGACCTGGGCGCCGATTCGATCGGACTCGTCGAGCTGATGATGCAGTTCGAGGACGAGTTCGACATGAGCATCCCCGATGAGGAAGCCGAGAAAATCAAGACGGTGGGTGACGCCATCAAGTACATCGAGGAGCATCAGTAATTTGAACGACCGACGACGGGTGGTGATCACCGGGATGGGGGTGGCGACACCCCTGGGATTCAGCGTCGCGGAGCTGTGGGAGGGGCTTCTAGCGGGCCGAAGCGGCGTCCGCCGGATCACCAGCTTCGACCCCACCGACTACCCGAGCCAGATTGCCGGGGAGATCGCGGGGTTCGACCCGACGAAGCACCTCGACCCGGCGCTCTGCAAGCGACTGGATCGATTCTCACAGTTCGGCCTGGTGGCGGCACAGGAAGCCGTCCGGATGTCCGGACTCGACTTCTCCACGGAGACGTCCGAGCGGTGCGGGGTGATCGTGGGGACGGGGATCGGGGGGTTGCTCGAGATCGAGGCACAGCACGTCCGGCTTCTGGAGCGGGGACCGCGCCGGGTGAGTCCTTTCATGATTCCGAAACTCATGGCCAACGCGGCCTCCGCACAGGTGTCCATCGTCTACGGGATCCGAGGGCCGAATTCGAGCACGGTGACGGCGTGCGCCTCGGCCGCGCATGCGATGGCCGACGCGGTGAACAGCATCCGTCGCGACGAGGCGGACGTGATGATCTCGGGCGGGGCGGAAGCGGCGATCAGTCCGTTGAGTCTCGCCGGGTTCGCCGCCCAGAAAGCCCTTTCGCGACGCAACGACGAGCCGCAGCGGGCGAGTCGTCCGTTCGACCGGGACCGGGACGGGTTTGTCATCGGGGAAGGGGCCGGGATCGTGGTGCTGGAGGAGTTGGGCCACGCCCGGAAACGCGGGGCCCGGATTTACGCGGAATTCCTGGGAAGCGGGGCGAGCGGGGACGCCTACAACATCGTCGCGCCTCATCCCGAGGGTCTCGGGGCCGTGAGCTCGATGAAGAGCGCCTTGCGCGACGCCCGGCTCAACGTCACCGACGTCGATTACATCAACGCCCACGGCACCAGCACCCCGCTCGGGGACGAGGCGGAGGCGCTGGCCATCCGGATGCTCTTTGGGAGCCACGCGGACCGTCTGCCGGTAAGCGCGACCAAGTCGATGATCGGACACCTGCTCGGGGCGTCGGCCGGCGTCGAGACCGTGGCAACCGTCATGACGCTGGACCGCGGCGTCATCCACCCGACCGTCAACTTCGAGAACCCCGACCCCAAGTGCTGCAATATCGACTGTGTGCCCAACCAACCCCGTGAAGCCGACGTCCGCGTGGCCCTCTCCAACTCCTTCGGCTTCGGCGGACACAACGCCACGCTCGCCTTCGGCAAGTTCACCGGCTGAGTAGCGTCACGACCGGGATTCGTTATACCCTCCCGGCACTTAAAGACGGTAATATCACCGATTCTCGCAAGGGGGAGATGCAGGGGGGCCTGCACTTGCCCCTTTTTTTCGCAACGTTGAAGAAACTAATCTGTTATAATATAAAAGGGGGTGGTGTGCCCAGCTACCCAGGAAACCAGGGATGTGCAAAGCAAAAGGAGGCTCCCATGAGAAAATGGGGCATGTCGGCCATCGCAGTATTGTTCTTGTTCTGTGTCGCCGGGTTAGTGTATGCGCAGGACGGCGGGGGGCCGGGTATGCACGGCGGCGGGCCGGGAGGACACCATTTCGGACCGGGACCGGGGTTTGGGGGCGGTCCGGGGTTCGGCGAGAGATCTGACTTTGGCGGCGGACGACACTCCAGGGACAGATTCGACGCCGGCCGCGGACCGGAGGCATTTGGCGGGATGGGTTTTGCTCGTAGACCCTATGAGGCCGCCAGGCCGAACATCACGGTTGTACCTGGTGGAGCATCTATGACTCAGTCGCCGGCAGCTCAGATGCCGGGCGCCGAACACGGGCTTTTCTTCGGACGTGTCTTTGCGGCAATGCATCAGGGGGCGAGACCCCTGCTCATGGGGATCATTCTCCTCGCCGTGATTCCTGTTCTGATCGTACTCTTCTGGGTGCTGCCGGTCACTCTCGGCGTGTGCCTCGCCCGGCGTAAGAAGCTCTCGCCGCTCTGGATGCTCTTCGGGATCCACCCCATCGGCGGCTGGGTCGCCTGTCTCGTCCTCGCCCTGAGCAAAGGCAAGGTCGAATGCGCGAAGTGCGGCGGCTACGTCAAGCCTAATTTCCGCCAGTGCCCGTTCTGCGAACAAGCCATGGCGAGTCCGACTCCGCCGAAGCCTTCGGCGTAAGCGGTGACTAGCGAAGCGGGCAATAGACCCGCCTCGCCGGCAAATGGAGAACCAATGCCCCCGGCAGTCCCGGAGATGAAAACCCCGGGATTGCACGGGGGCTATTTTTTGCCGTAGGGGATGGGGTCAGGGATGCCGGCCTCGGCGAATGCCCGAAGCCGCAGCAGGCAACTGTCGCATCGGCCGCAGGCGATGTGCTCGTCCCGGTAGCAGCTCCAGGTAAGCTCCAGGGGCGCGCCGAGCTCACGTCCCTTGCGGACGACCTCGGCTTTCGACATGGCAAGGACAGGCGTGACGATCCGGATGTTCGATTCCGGCCGCGTGCCGAGACCCACCGCTTTGCCGAACGCCTCGAAGAATCCCGCCCGGCAGTCCGGATACCCCGAGCTGTCCTGTTCGTGCGCGCCAAGATAGACGGCGTGCGCGCCGAGCGTCTCGGCCCAGGCCACCGCCGCGGAGAGGATGTTGGCGTTGCGGAACGGGACGTAGGTGGAAGGGATGCCCTCGCGGCCGAGCCGGCCCTCGGGCACCGACTGCGTCTTGTCGGTCAGCGAGGAGCCGCCGATCTTTCCGAGCCAGCCCAGCTCGACGACGAGACGCTTCTCGACCTTGTAGAAGTCCGCGATGTCGCGAAAGCACTTGAGTTCGCGCGTCTCGGCCCGCTGACCGTAGTTGACGTGCAGGAACGCCGGGTCGTGCGACTGGGCCGCGACGGCCGCCGACACGCAACTGTCCACACCGCCCGAAACACACACCACCGCGATCGTCTTCATGGCAGGATTCTTTCAACCGCAAAGGGCGCAAAGGAGGACAAGTAGAAACTCAGGGTAAAAGCAACAGGAAGAAGAGAGAAGCCCTCTTTTGTTTCTTGCTGTTGAACCCGATTTCTCTTCTTCCGTTCTTTGCGACCTTTGCGGTTCATCATGCCCGTTCGCTATCGTCTCGTATCCGCGCCCCAGATGATCTTGTGGAGCTGGAACCCCAGCCGGACCGGAAGACGGTCTTCGAGGATCCACCCGGCGAGACTGGCCGCTTCGAGTTTTCCGAAAACCGGGGTGAAGTGCACGGCCCGCACGTGGTCGAGTCTCTTTTCCGAGCGGACGAGGTTCCTCGCCCATTCGTAGTCCGCGCGGTCCGCCATGACGAACTTCACCTCGTCGCGGTTCCCCAGAAAGTCCAGGTTCTTCAGCAGACTCTTCCCGCTCACCCCGCTCGAAGGACACTTGATGTCCATGATCTTCGTCACCTCGTCCGGAACCTTGGAAAGGTCAAGGCTGCCGTTCGTCTCGAGGAGCACAAGGCAATCCTCGTCCACGAGGGCCGACATGAGCGGATGGACGGCCTCCTGCGTCAGGGGCTCGCCGCCCGTGATCTCCACGAGTTCCCATCCGAGATCCCGCACCCGCGAAACCACCGCGGCCACCGGCATGACCTGCCCCTCCTTCCAGGCGTATTGGGTGTCGCACCAGGAGCAGCGGAGGTTGCACCCGGCCAGCCGCACAAACGTGCACGGACGACCCGCGTAGCTCGCCTCGCCCTGGATGGAGGAGAAAATCTCGTTGACCTTGAGTTCCATGGCCATGTTCTTTCCGTTCTGCGCGGATTTCCCCGCGCTGGAGTGACCGGGTGGATGACCCGCCTACATCTGCTCGACGACGTCGATGCCCAGGAGGCTCAGTCCCAGGCGGATGACCCGGGCGGTGTGATCGCACAGCATCAGGCGGCTCGTTCGCAACCCCGCGTCGGACGCCTGCAGCACCGGACAGCTATCATAGAACATGCTGAACCGTCCCGCAAGGTCATACAGGTACGAACTGAGAAAGTTGGGGCGGAGCTGCTCGGCCGTCAGCTCGACCACGTCGGCGAGTCCGACGAGTCCCTTGGCCAGGTTCAGCTCCTCGGGGGTGTCCAGGCGCAGCGCCGGGGTCTCCCGGCGCAGGACCGCAGGGTCGAGGTCTCCCCGGCGGAAGATGCTCATCACCCGCGCGTACATGTACTGCATGTAGGGGGCGGTGTTGCCGGAGAGCGCCAGCATCCTGTCCCACGAAAAAACGTAGTCGGACGTGCGGTTCTGGGAGAGGTCCGCGTACTTGAGCGCCCCGATGCCCACCGCCCGGGCGATCTCGGCTTTCCTCTCGGACGAAAGCTCGGGACTCTTCGCTTCCACCACGGCCATCGCGCGGCTTTCCGCCTCGTCCAGGAGATCCACCAGGCGCACCGTTCCGCCCGCGCGCGTCCGGAAGGGCCGGCCGTCCTCCCCCAAAATGCTCCCGAACCACGGATGCTCAAAACGCACGCTCCCGTAACCCCATCGCCGGCAGGCGTCGAAAAGCTGGTTGAAGTGGAGCTGCTGCCGCCCGTCCACCACGTAGATCATCCAGTCCGTTTTCCACCGCTCCAGGCGATACTTCACCGTGGCGAAGTCCGTCGCCGCGTAGAGATACGCCCCGTCGCTCTTCTGCACCAGGAACGGAGGGTACCGGTCGCCGTCATAGAACACGGCGAGCGCCCCCTCGCTCTCGCGCGCGATGCCCTTCGCCCGCAGGTCCGCCACCACGTCCGCCAGCATGTCGTTATAGAAACTCTCTCCGAGCGTGACGTCGAAGGTGACGCCGAGACGCCGGTAGGTGGCGTCGAGCTCCGCAAGGGAGGTCTTCATGACGGCGTCCCAGATGCGGCGGCTTTCGGGGTCGCCGGCGTGCAGCCGCACGACCTCGGCACGGGCGGCCTCCGCCTCCGTCTCGTCTTCCTCCGTGCGGGCGCTCACCTCGCGGTAGATCGTTTCGATCTCGTCCACCGTGAGCGACGCGACGCGTCCCTCCAGTCCCTTCGACTTGATCCCGCGGAGGATCATGCCGAACTGCGTCCCCCAGTCGCCCAGGTGGTTGTCGCCCACGACGTGGTGCCCCAGCAGCGTGAGCACGCGCCGGAGGGAATCCCCGAGGACGGTCGAGCGGACGTGTCCGACGTGCATGGGCTTGGCCACGTTCGGGGCCGAGAAATCGATGACGACGTTCCGCGGGGAGTCCGCCGGCTCGACGCCGAGGTTCTCCTCGGCAAAGGCGCTCGAGGCGGCCTCCTGGACCCAGGATTTGCGATAGGTGAAGTTGACGAAGCCGGGACCGGCGAGCTCCATCGTCTCGAAGACGTCGTCGAGCTCGCCGGACTCCTCGAGTTTCTGGATGAGCGTGCGGCCGATGTCGCGCGGCGATTTGCGCAGGGATTTCGCCAGGCGCATGGCGGCGACGGAGGTGATGTCCCCGTGGGCTTCGCGCGGGGTTTCCAGCACCAGCGCCTCTTCGCACGCGGGGTCGTCGGGCGGAACGCCCAGCGGCCCGGTGACAACCGAGCGGAGCGCATCACGGATTTTCCGACGCAGCCGGCTCATGCGGGACCGCCCTCGCGCCCGGCCGGGCCGGGACTTCGGGAGGCCCGCTGCCAGCGGACGCGCGGGGCGTCCGCCCATAGGTGCTCCAGGTCGTAAAACTCCCGTGTCCCCGTCTCGAACAGGTGCACCACCACGTCACGGCAGTCCAGCAGCACCCACCGTCCGTGCTCGTAACCTTCCATGGAAAGGCACGGCACCCGGAGCTTCCGCATCGTCTCGTTGATTTCATCGGCCATGGCCTGCACCTGCGGACGACTTGCGCCGCTGGCGATGACGAAGTAATCGGTGAGGACGATCAGCTCGGTCATCCGGAGGATGACGATGTGCTCGCCTTTCTTGTCGTCGGCGATGCGGGCGCACAGTTTGGCGAGCTCGCGGGCTTCGTCCGGCACGACGGCACGCGGTGCCATGGACCTCCTGATGGGTTTTTTCTTCGCGATGACCTGTTCTCCGATAGAAAGATAGTTGCGCGTCGCTGCTTCTTCTTCTTCGTGCCACTGGCGGCTTGTCCGCCAGTGTGCTTTGCTGTTGTTGTCCCCTCTCCCTCCTCTGGGGGGAGAGGGCAGGAGCCTGCCCGCCATAGCCTTGGCGGCGGCGGGTGAGGGGCGGTTCTTCTTCCCCTTCCGGGGAAGAGGGAATCAAAAAAGCCTATTCGGATAGGCTCTTGCCCCGTGCGTCCCGAGGCGTCGTCGCAGCCGGCGGTTTCTGCTGAAGTTCGTGTTTCCGGATCATCTCCTGCAGCGTGCCCCGCCATTGGGGCACGACCATGCTCAGGACCTTGTAATCGCCCGCGGATCGGGCGGAAGCGGGCACTCTCTGGAGTTCGCTGTCGGCCCGGTCGAAAAGCTGCACGGCCTGACGCCACTCGGCGGGTCCGGAGGAGCTTCCGCCCACGAGTTCGCGCACGACGTTCACGATGATCGACGGGATGTGCGTATAGACGTCGTCGCTCTTGACCCGGATCACCTGTTCGGAATAGGTGTTCCGGTACTTGGGGGTGTACTTTGCCAGTTCGGCCAGGGCCCTGTCAAGGACCTTCCGGGCGCGTGCGATCGATTCGTCACTGCACCGGCCCTCGGTGAGGACCTTGTCCACATCGAGGAGGTAGCCGTCGTAGAGGAGGAGGTCGATCCGCGCGGGGTAGAGCTCGAAGGCGGCGTCGCTGGGCCAGCGCTTGTTCAGCCCGGCGGTTTCCTCGCGGCACTTCTCGATGAAGGGTTCGGCCTTGCGGAGCGCTTCGGGCGGGAAGGTGAGGTTGTCGGTATCGGTCAGCCGGGCGCGCTGGAGAATCTGCAGGGCCCTGGCGAAGTCGGAGTGATAGACGCCGCTGTCCACGACGCGCGGGGCGAAGGTCTGCACCCCTCCGAACTCGCGGGCACGCCGGAAGCATTCCGCCGCCGCCTCGAAGTTGTTCTCCCCGAGGTCCCGCTCCATCGCTTCCTCGAAATACGGGTTCTGGTGCACCTTGTCTCGGTACATCATGCCCAGGTAAAAATACAGGTCGCCGCTCGCGGGATTGAGGGCGAGACCCTTCTTCAGGAATGCGATGCCGTCCTCGACACGCTTCCACTGGTCCTCCGGCAGGGGATACTCGACGCTGATATTGTAGGCGATGTTCCACGCCTGGAACACCCACACGGAGATGTAATAGGGCTGAAGATCCGTGATGAGATTGATGAGACTGCGTTCCTCGTCGTACTCGCGTTTTTCGTGGAGCGCGATGACGTGCAGCCACAGGATGTCCACGGCGACGCCTCGGAACCCGCCGATGAGCAGGAGTCCCGCCGCCCCCAGCGGCGGAAGTTTCGCCAGCTCCACTTCCCTCAGGCCGCTCTCTTTCCGTTCGGCGAGCAGCCGGTCCCTGAGCGGAAGCCCCCCCAGCAGGAGTCCCGCGATCACTACCGCCGTCACCGGAAGAACCCATCGCCTGCTCAAGAGACGATCTCCCTGCGCCAGAAAATCACCTGTCCCACCGCCAGGTAACATGCCCCGTAAATCAGAAACACGTACGTCGCCGTCCACACGACGGCGCCGGGGACGTCGCGGGAGACGGTGAGGAACGACGACGCGTCGAAGCGGTCGAAATTCGGGAAAATGTGCGTGACGACCCACATGCACCCGTAGAAGGTCTTGTTCAGCGCGACGACGTAGAGCGGGTCCGGCGTCGGCGCGACGGCGGGGCCATGAACGTGGCCGTGGAACGCTTGCGAACCCAGGAACCCCACGGAATTCCCCTCTAGACTCTGCATGAAGTCGAGCAGCACGTCCTGCAGGGCCGCGAAGAAATACGACACGAAGGCCACCAGCACCGCCACCCAGGAGCTCAGGAAGGTGCTCGCGGTGATGGAGACGATGACCAGCACCAGGAGTCCGAGGAAGGTCATCACGAGCGACTTGAAGAAGCTGTATTCAAACGGCGCCGGTCGAAGCATGACCTGAAACGAGCCCAGGGAGAAGCGGACGTCCGCGCCCGCCTGGACCCTGCGGACCGACACCTCGACGCCTTGCCGCGGGTCGATCAACTTCTTCGGGAAGCGGACGGAGACGGTGCGTCCGCTGTCGAACGTCACGTACGACATCATCTGCTCGTCGCTCACGGGGTTGGTGACCACGATCTCCACGTGCGCCGTGGGCAGTGCCGTGGACGTCCACACCACGGGCGTCATCTCGCAGGTCTGGTTGTCGCCGGAGAGTCGATCGAGCCCGGAGCGGAAGCCGAAGACCAGCCGCCGATCGATTGGCCCGCGCAGCACCCCGGCCCGGGCGTCCTTCTCGTCCCGCTCCGTGGACTCGCCGCCGGCGAGGTACGTCCCCGTGGGGTCGATGCCGCGCTTGCCCAGCAAGAGGTCGGTCCGGCCTGTCTTCCGTCCCGCCGCCACCCCCTCCCACCGGATGAACCCCCAGCTTGCCACGCCCATGACCAGCAGGATAAGTCCCAGCGTCAGTGCGAACCCCAGGATGCGTCCCAGCAGGTAGTTGAATCGGCCCACCGGCTTGGTGAGCACCGTCGTGATGGTCTTCCGCTCCCGGTCCTCCGGAAGCACCGTCGCCGACAGGAAGATCGCCACGATGACGCCGAAGAACGACGTGGCATAGAGACACAGCACGATCAGCATGCCGAGACGTCTGGCCGGGTCGTACGACGGCATCAGCCGCAGGCCGACGAAGACCGTGGCGACGAAGAGGAGCAGCACGAAGAGGACTTTGCGCCGCAGGCACTGACGCAGGGTCTGGCACCCCATGGCCCAGACAACGGCCGGCGTCACGGGGAAGCGGCGACTTCGCGACCGGGGTTCACTCTTTGCGGGTTTCAACGGGGGCGGCTCCCACGATGCGCAGGAAAAGTTCCTCCAGCGTGCTGCGAGGATGCGAGATCTCCACGACCTCCGTCTTTTGCTCCGCCAGGATCGCCTTCAGATGCTCGAGGGCGTCCGGAGAAAGCCGGCGCAGACGGATCTGCGTGATGTCCTTGACCATGAGCAGTTCGCTGACCGCCCCCACGACCTTGAGCTCCCCGGTCTTGAGGATGGCGATTCGGTCGCACACGTCCTCGACGTCGGCCAGGAGATGACTGGACAGAAGGACCGTCTTCCCGCGACGCTTGAGGTCGAGGATCAGGTCCTTGATTTCGCGCGTGCCGATCGGGTCGAGTCCGGAGGTCGGCTCGTCCAGGAACAGCACCTCGGGGTCGTTGATGAGCGCCTGGGCCAGGCCGATCCGCCGGCTCATTCCCTTGGAATATCCGCGGATGGGACGCCGGCGCGCGGACTCCAGTCCCACCATGCGGATCAGCTCGTCGATGCGCTTCTTGCGTTCGCCGCGCGGAAGTCGGAAGAGCCTCCCGTAAAAGTCCAGCGTCTCGTCGGCGTTCAGAAACTGGTAAAGATACGACTCTTCGGGCAGAAAGCCGATGTGCTGGTTCACGAGGACGTTGCCGGGCTTCTGGCCCAGCACGCTTGCCGCGCCCGACGTCGGAAAGATGAGTCCCAGCAGCAGCTTGAGGGTGGTGGTCTTGCCCGACCCGTTCGGCCCCAGCAGTCCGAACACCTCGCCCCGTCGCACCTCGAGGTCGAGGTCCCGCAGCGCCACGACGGGGTTCCGTCCAAAGCGCCCGGTGTATACCTTGGTCAGTCCTTTCGCCTCGATGGCGATCTCGCGCCCCACGGACACCCCCGCTTGTTTCGTGCCCCTCGCCAACTCAAAGCGCCTTCATAAAAAAAACCCGACCCCGGTGCATCGGGGGTCGGGGGATCTTGGCACACCGCAGCAGCGAGACACACCGGGCAACCGTCCTCGCACAACCTCCGCGGCTCAGTAAAATGTCTGCTCTGCAGCTTCCTGCTGGGTGCGCTTGATCGCCTTGCGACGCTTGCGGCGAAGACGCTCCGAGGGCTTCTCGTAATAGGAATTCCGCTTGATGTCCTTTACCAGCCCTTCTTTTTCGCAGAGCTTCTTGAAACGCTTCAGCATCTGGTCAATCGACTCGTTGCCGCGACTCTTGATCTTAATCACCGCGATCACAACCCTTTCTGGTTCACTGGGGCCGGTCCCGGCGCACGTGGAACCGACCGGTCAAGTAACCATCGCGAATGCGCCAACCTGTTGAAAATACCCCGCTTACGAAAAATCGACTATAGCAACCGCATGGCGACTTCTCAACTGAAAAATCCGCTTTTTTTCGACCTGCGCCGGGTTCCGCCCGTCCCGGCGACCAGGACCTTGCAACCACACGTATTTCACCTAAAATACCCGAAAGACGGGTTTTCCCCCGGAACACGGGGGGCTTCCAGGCAGGATAATGGCCCATGAAGGTTCTCAGACTCAATGCGTGGGACGTGGATTACGCCGAGGCGCTCGCCATCCAGGAGCGTCTCCGGCGGCAGATTGTCCGCCGCGGCAAGCCCCGGAATGTGCGCCTCGTGGCCGGGGCCGACGTCAGTTACGACAAAAAGAGCGACCGATTCTACGCCGCGGTCGTCGTCATGACCTTTCCGGAACTTCGGATCGTGGAAGAGGCTTGGGCCACGGGCGTCGCCAAATTCCCCTACATCCCGGGGCTTTTGACCTTTCGCGAGGGTCCCATCCTCCTCCGCGCGTTCGAAAAGTTGCAAACGACGCCCGACCTCGTTATCTTTGACGGACAGGGCGTCGCGCATCCCAGGGGGGTGGGACTTGCCGCCCACATGGGATTGCTCGTGGATGTCCCGTCCATCGGTTGTGCCAAGACGCGACTCTGCGGCGAGCACGGGAAAGTCGCCCGCGCCGTCGGCTCCAGAACCAAGTTGCGTCTCAAAGGCAGGGGGGTGGGGCTCGTTGTCCGCACCCGTGCCGGCGTCAAACCGCTGTTCGTCTCGGTCGGCCACCGGATTGCGCTTTCGGCTGCGGCGGAGTGGGTGCTCGCGACCTCGCGGGGGTGTCGTCTGCCGGAACCCACCCGACAGGCGCATCTCCTCGTCAACCTGTTGCGTCTCGGAGCCGACTCGCCCCGAAGCGGGTCATTGGGAAAGTCATTTGGGAATCGGAGGTGAATCATGGACGTGATGGAAGCCATTCTCGCGCGGCGTAGCATCCGGGAGTTCGTGGACAAGCCCGTCGAGAAGGACAAGCTCGCACGCGTGCTCGAAGCGGGCCGACAGGCCCCCAGTGCGTCGAACATGCAGCCCTGGCGCATCGTCGCCGTCACCGACCCGGCCCGCCGCAAAAAGCTCGCCAAGGCCACCCGCGGTCAGGACTTCGTCGGCCAGGCCCCGGTCGTCCTCGTCGGGTGTGCCGTCAAGACCGACCGCGTAATGACCTGCGGACAGCACTCCTACCCCATCGACCTCGCCATCTGCATGACGACCATGTCCCTGGCAGCCGTGGGCGAGGGACTGGGCACCTGCTGGATTGGCGCTTTCGACGAAGCTCAGGTGAAGGAAATCCTCGGCATACCCCCGGAGGTGCGCGTGGTGGAACTGATGCCTCTGGGGTATCCGACCGGCCAGCCCGACGCCCGGCCGCGGATGCCCATCGGCGAGTTCGCGGTCATGGACCAGTGGCGGTAACGGGTTCACCGGGGCGGTTTTCCCTTGACAGAAGGGAAGCCGCGGTCGTACTATTTGCCTTGGCGGGAGGTCTGTACCGGGACTTCGTCACGTCGGGGGAGGGCATCTTGAAAGCGAGCACAGCGTGGCTGGCAACGGTCGTCCTGGTGCTGCTCGGCTGCGGAGGCCCCAACCTGACCTGGCAGCAGAAGATGAACTCCTCCGCGGGCGTCGAGCGCGCACAGGCCGTCATGACCGTCGGCGAAAAGAACATGTGGCCGGCCATCCCGCAGGTCATCAACCGGCTCGAGGACAACGACGTCTCCGTCCGCGTGCTGGCCGATGAAACCCTCTGCAACATGACCGGCAAAGATTTCGGCTACAACGCCTACGCCGACGAGAAAGAGCGTCGCGAAGCGGTGGCACACTGGCGAAGCTGGTGGGAGTCCGAAGGGAAGGCTGCGACCGTGAAACCGGGCAGCGCCGCCGGAGGAAAATCGTGAACGCGCCGACCCCGGATGGACCCGCGGCCAACCATTCCGTGGAACTCACCATCGCCAGTGACCCGAAATACATGAAGCTCGTCCGCGGTCTCGTCGCGGCGGCCGCCGAGGTCGTCGGCTTCGCCAAGCCCGACGTCAACTCCTTGTGCTTGGCCGTCGACGAGGCCTGCACCAACATCATCCGTCACGCGTATGACGGCGACCACGACCAGAGAATCGAGGTGCAGATCAGGATGCATCCGAACCGTATTGAAGTGAAGCTTCGCGACTACGGACGCAAGCCCGACCCGGCCAAGATCAAGCCGAGGGAGCTTCATGACATCCGTCCGGGAGGACTCGGCGTCCATTTCATCCGCACCATCATGGACGAGGTGGTCTACGATCACAGTCACGAGGTGGGCACAGAGCTTCGGATGACCAAAGCCTGCCGCAAGAACTGACGGGAGTGCCCATGGAACTGAATCAGAAAGCGCAAAACGGGTTCGTCGTGGTCGGCGTGAAGGGCGAAGTGGACATGCGCACCTCGCCCGAGCTCCGCAAGTACCTGCTTCCCATGGCCAAGGGACCCGCTCCCCGCATCGCCGTCGACCTCGCCGGGGTGCGGTACATCGACAGTTCCGGGATCGCTACGCTCATCGAGTGTCTCAAAAACGTCTCGCACCAGGGCGGCAAATTCCTGCTCATCGGGGTCAACGACGACATCTATCCCGTCTTTGAACTCGCGCACCTGCTCAACGTGTTCGACCTGCGTCGGGACACGAAAATAGATTAGAGCCTGTCCTGACACCTCACCCCCGAGGACGCCGACATGTCCGAGAACCGCGTCGTAAGACTCCTGGGAACGGTCGGAGGAGCCGGGATGGACCTCGTCCTCTATCTCGGGGGACTGGGGTGCCTCTTCAAGGAATCGCTCCGGTATTTCACCGTGCTGGCCCTCGGGCTCGGGGGGCGAAAGCGGGGCGGCTTCCGCACCCTCTTCTTCCAGATGGTCCGCATCGGCGTCCGAAGCGTCCCCATCGTCTCCCTCGTCGTCTTCTTCGTCGGCATGATCATCGCCCTCCAGATGGCCTATGTGCTCAAGGGCTTCGGGGCCCCTCAGGCCGTCCCGGCCGTCGTCGGCGTCGCCATGCTCCGGGAGCTCGGGCCGCTTCTCACCGCCATCGTCCTCACCGGCTTCGCCGGGGCCTCCATCGCCGCCGAAATCGGAACCATGGTCGTCTCCGAGGAAATCCTCGCTCTCGAATCCGAGGCCATGAACCCCATCCAGTTCCTCGTCATGCCTCGCGTCATCGCCTCCGCGCTCATGCTCCTCTGTCTCACCATCTTCGCCAACTTCATCGGGATCCTCGGCGGCTTCACCATCTCCGGACTCATCCTCGGCCTGTCCCCCAATTTCTACTACGCCCAGACCGTCGAGTTCCTCAAGGTCCAGGACCTTCTCACCGGACTCATCAAGAGCGTCGTGTTCGGGACGCTCATCGCGCTCATCGCATGTCAGGAGGGGCTTAGGGTGAAAGGAGGCGCCGAGGGCGTCGGACGCGCCACCACCCTCGCCGTCGTCTACGGCATCGTCGCGCTCATCTCCACCGACCTCTTCTTCAGCTGGTTCTTCTTCAAGGTGCTCTGATGACGGAAACGAAAACCCAGACGCCCGCGGTGGACACCAAGCGCGAGCCCGTCATCCGCGTCGAGACCGTCGGCATGGACTTCTCCGGCCGCATCGTCCTCGACTCCGTCAGCATGGACGTCTACCACGGCGAGACCCTCGTCGTCATGGGAGGCTCCGGCTGCGGCAAAAGTACGCTCCTTCGCGTCATGATCGGGTCCTACCAGCCCTCCCGCGGACGCGTCTCGCTCTTCGGACAGGACATCACCAACCTCTCCGAGAAGGAGATGGACAAGCTCCGTCTGCGGTTCGGGATCCTCTTCCAGTCGGGGGCGCTCTACAACTCCATGACCGTCGGCGAAAACGTCGCGCTCCCCATGCACGAGCACACCGACCTCGACGACGGCATCATCGACATCATGGTCAAGATGAAGCTGGAGCTGGTGGGCTTGAGGGACTTCGGGGATCTGATGCCGTCGCAGATCTCGGGCGGAATGAAGAAGCGCGTGGGACTCGCCCGCGCCATCGCCCTTGACCCCGAAATCATCTTCTACGACGAGCCCTCCGCCGGTCTCGACCCCATCGTCGCCGGCGTCATCGACATGCTCATCATGGACCTCTCCAAAAAGCTCGGGGTCACCTCCGTCGTCGTCACCCACGACATGAACTCCGCCTTCAAGATCGCCGACCGCATGATCATGCTCTACCAGGGACGTGTCGTCGCCTCGGGCACCGCCGCCGAGATCAAGAGCTCCGCCGACCCCGTCGTCCAGCAGTTCATCACCGGCGCTCCCGACGGACCCATCCCCCTGCGGATGTCAAAAACCGATTTCGGAAAGGACCTCATCGGGTAGTCCCCGATGCCCTTCTAATTCATAGGAGTCTTTTATGCCGCAACAAGCGCGTAACGAAATCAAGGCCGGGGTGTTCATCCTGCTCGCCTTCGCAATGCTCTGCGCGGGCGTCTACATCGTCGCCGACTTCGGCACCATGTTCCGTCCGAAAAAGTTGTTCTACTTCAGCTTCGACAAGGTGGAGGGGTTGAAGATCGCCGACGACGTGATGTATGCCGGAATCAAGTGCGGCACCGTCGCCTCCATCAAGTTCATGGAGTGTCGCGACGCCGACAACATCGGCTTGGCGAAGACCCGCGTCCTCGTCGCCGCCAAAATCGACGGCGACGTCCCCGTGCGCGACAAGGACAAGCCCAAGGTCACCCGCGGACTCACCGGCAACGTCTTCATGGACATCGTCCCCTACCAGCGCATGGTTCCCGGGGAGTCGCTCGGAAAACTCGTCGTCCCCTCCCCGGACAACCCCCTCTTCGGATACCACTACCCGAGCTTCGAGGAGCTTGCCGAGAAGGCCAACTCCGTAATGATAACCGTCCAGACGGAACTGGGCAAGGTGGACCGGACGCTCGAGAACGTCGAAGCCACCTCGGTCAACGCCAGGGACATCAGTGTCCGCGCGCTGGCCATCGTCCAGCGCAACGAGCCCCACATCGACGACATCGTGAAGAACGCCGACACCGCCGTCAAGCGCGTGGAAACCGTCACCGCCAAACTCGAGCCCGACGTCCTCAAGATGGTCCAGGACGCCCGCGACACCGTCGCCGAAACCCGCGCCAAAATCAATGAGATGCTTCCCAAGACCACCGACATCGTGAACAAAATCGACGACTCGGCCACCAACGTTCGCGACCTCATCGCCGCCAACCGTCCCAAGATCGACGCCACCGTCACGGACGTCCACGAGACCGTCGCCGAAGCCCGTAAGACCGTTGCCGACGCCGACGAGATCCTCGTCGCCAACCGCGACAACATCGACGGGACCATCGAGGAGTTGAGACAGGGCTCCGCCCGGCTCAACATCGCCATGGAGGACATCCGGCGCAACCCCTGGAAGCTCCTCAACCGGAACATCCAGGCCGACGCCTACACCCAGAACATCTACGACGCCTCGATGAGCTTCGCCGAGGGCGCCCGTGCCCTCTCCATCGCCTCCGGCAACTTCCAGGCCATGCTCGCGCGGCCCGATACCAAGGAGCAGGACGTCAAGGCCGCCGCCGAGAAGATCAACGCCCTCGTCGGCGAAATGGCCAAGCTCCAGCAACTCCTCTACGAGGCCATGAAAGCCCACCCCAACAAGTAGACGCCCTCCATGCGTGACCCGATCCCCTCTCCCTCCGGGAGAGGGCAAGGGCTTGCCCTCCGTAGCCTTGGCGTAGGAGGGTGAGGGGGCTTCTTCTTTGTGCCACCGCCGACTTGCCCGCCGGTGTGTTGGACCGGTTTGCTTCTTCACCCCTCTCCCTCCGGGAGAGGGTAGGGTGAGGGAGCTGTTCCCTCGGCCTTAGACCTGTCTGCCGGCCCATCCCCATTCGTCATCTCCATTTCGTCATTGAATCGTCATTTGGGTTTCGTCATTTCTCTGTGCTCCCTGTGTCCTCTGCCGTTCCCTATGTTGCGCTTTGTTCCCCCGCCGCATATAATCTCCCCATGCTCAGCTACCTCGTCAAACGTCTGCTGCTGGTCGTCCCCACCACCCTCGCGGTGCTCGTGCTCACGTTCTTCCTCCTCCGCGCTTCGGGAAGCCCCGTGGACGAGATGCTGGGAGAGAAGGGCGGCACGCCCGAAGAGCGCGCCCGGCTCGAACACGAGTTGGGACTCGACCGCCCGGCGCCGGTCCAGTTCGTGGACTATTTCGCCCGGCTCTTCCGCGGCGACATGGGCACCATCGTCAGCACGCACGCCCCCGTCGCGCGCGAGATCGCCCAGCGGCTTCCCAACACCGTGATCCTCGCCTTCACCGCGATGCTCCTCGCAACGCTCGTCGGGGTCGCCTCGGGCATCCTCTCGGCCGTTCGGCGTGATTCGCTCCTCGACCTCGTCCTCCGCTTCCTCACGTTCTGCTTCATCTCCACTCCCATCTTCTGGTTCGGCATCATGCTCATCTTTCTCTTCGCGTATCTTCTCGGGTGGTTCCCGGCGTCCGCGACGGGCGAAGGCGGGTGGAGGGTCTTCGTCCTTCCGGTCATCGCCCTCGGCCTCGGGCCCGCAGCGTTCATCGCGCGCGTCACCCGCGCGGGCTTCCTCGACGAGCTGGGCCGCAACTACGTCCTTGCCGCGCGCGCCAAGGGCCTCTCCGAGTGGACCGTCGCGCTCCGCCACGTCCTGCGCAACGTCGCCATCCCTCTCGTCACCGTCATCGGCGGCGACCTCGGAAACCTCCTCGGCGGAACCATGATCACCGAAAAGGTCTTCAGCTTCAACGGCGTCGGGCGGTTCGCGGTCGACGCCGTCCTCAACCGTTGGTACGACGCCGTGATGGGCGTCACGCTCTTCTGGGCCGTGGTGTTCGTGCTCGTGAACCTCGCCATCGACCTCGCCTACGCCTTCGCCGACCCGCGCATCGCCTTCGAAGGGGCCGAACCATGAAAACCGCCCGGCGGTTCTTCCGCCAGCCTCTCGCGCTCATCGGCTCCGCGCTCGTACTCCTCCTCGTCGTCACGGCGGTCTTCGCCCCGGCCCTTGCCCCCTACGACACCTCCGTCCAGAACCTCGCGGACCGTTGGCAGCCGCCCAGCCGCACCCATTGGCTCGGCACCGACCATCTCGGCGTCGATGTCCTCAGCCGCATCATCATGGGGACGCGCATCAGCATGATTATCGGCCTCGGCGCGAGCGCCCTCACCGTGGCCCTGGGACTTCTCGCCGGGACGCTCGCCGGCTACACCGGCGGCCGCACCGACCTCGCCATCTGCCGCCTCATCGACGTCACCCTCGCCTTTCCCAGCCTCCTCCTCATCATCATCCTCGCCGCGGCGTTCGGTCAGTCGCTCGTCGCGGTGTTCCTGGCCCTCGCTCTCGTCAACTGGGCGCCCGTCGCGCAACTTGTCCGCGGACAGGTGCTCCAGCTCAAGACCTCCGAGTTCGTCGTCGCCTCGCGCGCCCTCGGGGCGCACCACCTCCGCATCCTCGCCCGCCACATCCTCCCCAACTGCCTCTCCGTCATGATCGTCGTCTTCACCATGAAGGTCGGGACGATGATCCTCGCCGAAGCGTCCCTCAGTTTCCTCGGCCTC
>Ga0182017_10000588_pt1 | contig 28799 bp, 23 predicted proteins | sample 712E3DmetaG_FD_120492 | JGI IMG/M metagenome (GOLD analysis project Ga0182017, IMG submission 120492) | Permafrost microbial communities from Stordalen Mire, Sweden - 712E3D metaG | ecosystem: Environmental > Terrestrial > Soil > Wetlands > Permafrost | place: Sweden: Stordalen | collected... | reverse complement strand
GGCGCCGTCGGCTCGAGCAACTCGAGATGCACCCCGCCGACGTCAAAAAACGCCGTGCGGACCTTCTGCGACGGCACTTCCTCGCGGTGCTCGCAGCGCAGCCCCAGCGCTTTTTCGTAGACGGGAACGGTCTCGTCCAGCGAACGCACGGCAATTCCGATGTGATCAATCTGTGTAATCATTTCTAATGGGAACAGCTATGGAGTTGGTCAGTATGCCGCAGTGCAATGATTAGCTCTGCGCATATTTTGGCAAACTGATGTCATCGCTTGGTCTTTCGGCGGTTCTGCGTTGCCTTGAGGGAGGAGCGGTCCGATGCAGACCGCCAAGCTGCGGGAAACCGCAGTGTGGTACCTTTTTTCCCCATGACAACCCTGGTTGAACCGGATGGACCCGCTTCTGGCTTGCGTCCAGCAAGTTATAACGACTGGCGCACGGCCGTCGAGCGAGAACTTAAGGGAGTAACGATCGAGAAGAAACTCGTGACCCGGACTTGGGAGGGGATCGAGGTGCAGCCGTTGTACCGCAAGGAGGATGTCGCCGCGCTGCCGCTCGCGATCGCCCCGGGTGAACCACCGTTCCTCCGGGGAGGTCGGTGCCCAACCGATGGACTGCGCCGGTGGGAGGCAGGTGAGGATCCCGCGGAATACGATTTCACGCCCTTGCCCGCCTTGGCTTTGGCGCTGGTGCGCGTCCAGCAGGACACGTCTTTCGCGGCCGCTGCGGCCAGGTCTGTCGCGGCTGACCCACTGGGCTGGCTCGCCGGGCACGGCTCCCTGCCGATGCCGTTGGCTGAGTGTCTCGACGATCTGGCCACGGGGGTGACGGAATCCGAGCAGGCCGGCCTGCCGGCGCGGCTGGTCGGTGTCGGCGCGCATCGCTGGCACGAATCCGGCGCCACCGCGGTGCAGGAGCTGGCGTTCGCCCTGGCCACCGGCGCCGCCTATTGGCGACATCTGCTCGACCGCGGCCTCGATCCGGCGCGGATTGCCCCGCGCGTGCGTCTCTCTTTCGCCGTGGGCGTGGATCTGTTCATGGAAATCGCCAAGTTGCGGGCGGCGCGGGTGGTCTGGTCCAGGATGGCGGCCGCGTTCGGCGCCGGGACGGGCGCGCAGCAGGTGCATCTCGTCGCGCGCACCGCGACGTGGGACAAGACGCTTTATGACCCGCATGTGAACCTCCTGCGGATCACCACGCAGGCCTTCTCCGCCGTGGTGGGCGGCGCCGATGCGGTGGACGTCCGTCCCTTCGACGAGATCACCGGTGCGTCGGGCGAACTCGGCCGCCGCCTCTCGCGCAACCTGCACGACATCCTGGCGGAGGAATTCAACCTCGAACACCAGATCGATCCGGCGGGTGGCGCCTGGTACGTGGAGGTTCTCACCGATCAGCTGGCGCGCCGCGCCTGGGCGCTGTTCCAGGACATCGAGCGGCGCGGGGGCATGGCGGCGGCCATTCTCGCGGGCGATCCCCAGCAACTGGTCGCCAAGGCGGCGGAGGAAAAGCAGACCGCTGTCGACCTGCGCCGGCGGCCGATCCTCGGCACGACCGTGCAGCCGAACCTGCGCGAGGAACCGCGACATCCGCGCGCCGCACCAACCGCGGCCCCGCGCGGCAAATCCGTGCCCAAGTCGATCAAGAGTTTCCGCGCGCTCCTCACCGCCGCCACCAAACGCACCACGCTGCCCACGCTCCGCATCGCGTGGACGCAGAAGCGCGACGAGGGCCCGAGCGCCCCGGCGCTCAAGCCGGGCCGGGCGGCGGAGGGTTTTGAGGCCGTCCGGCGCGCCGCCGACGATTATCAGGCACGAGTGGGAAAGCGGGCCAAGGTCTTTCTGGCCCGGATGGGCCCGGCGAAACAGCACAAACCCCGCGCGGATTTCGCCACCGGTTTCTTCGTGATCGGCGGTTTCGAGATCGACGGCCGCAAGAGCTTCACGGCGGCCGGGGCGGCGGCCGACGCCGCGCTGGAATCGGGCGCGGCGATCGCCGTGCTCTGCTCGACGGACGACACCTACCCCGAACTTGCGCCCGCCTTCGCCCGACGGGTCAAGGCCGTCCGCGCCTCGGTGCTCGTGGTGTTGGCCGGCCACCCCGGCGAGCGGGAGGCGGAATACCGCGCCGCCGGCTTCGATGCCTTCATCCACCTTCGTTCCAACGCCCGCACCACGCTGACCGAGTTGCAGCGCCTGACCGGAGTTCTCCCATGAAAGCCCAACCGGATTTCACCCAGATTCCCTTTGACCAGCCCGTCGCGCGGGCTCCCATGCCGCCCGCGCCGTCGGCGACGCCATGGACGACCCCGGAGCAGATCCCCGTCCAGCCCGTTCACGCCGCGGCCGACCTGGCGGCAGTCGAACAGCCGCTGGATTCTCTGCCGGGATTCCCGCCGTTTCTGCGCGGCCCGTATCCGACCATGTACGTGGAGCGACCCTGGACGGTGCGGCAGTATGCCGGCTTTTCCACCGCCGCGGAGAGCAACGCCTTTTACCGCCGCAACCTGGCGGCGGGGCAGATGGGCCTCTCGGTCGCCTTCGATCTGGCCACGCACCGCGGCTACGATTCCGACCACCCGCGTGTGGTGGGCGACGTCGGCAAGGCCGGCGTCGCGATCGATTCGATCTTGGATATGAAGCAGCTCTTCGACAGCATCCCGCTGCGCGAGGTGTCGGTTTCGATGACGATGAACGGGGCGGTCATCCCGATCATGGCGTTCTACATCGCCGTGGCGCTGGAGCAGGGGGCGCAGCTGCCGGAGCTGGCGGGCACGATCCAGAACGACATCCTCAAGGAGTTCATGGTGCGCAACACCTACATCTACCCGCCGGAGCCCTCGATGCGCATCATCGCCGACATCTTCGCCTACTGCGCGCAGCGCATGCCCAAGTTCAACTGCATCTCGATCTCGGGCTACCACATGCAGGAGGCGGGCGCCACGGCCGACCTCGAGCTGGCCTACACCCTGGCCGATGGCCTCGAGTACCTGCGCACGGGTGTGAAGGCCGGCATCGACATCGACTCGTTCGCCCCCCGGCTCAGCTTCTTCTGGGCGGTCGGCAAAAACTTCTTCATGGAGGTCGCCAAGATGCGCGCCGCCCGCGTGCTCTGGTCGGAGATGGTGGCGCAGTTCCACCCGAAAAACCCCAAGTCCCTCGCGCTGCGCACCCACTCGCAGACCTCGGGCTGGAGCCTGACGGCGCAGGATCCGTTCAACAACGTGGCCCGCACCTGCCTGGAAGCGCTCGCCGCGGCCGGGGGGCAGACCCAGTCGTTGCACACGAATTCGCTCGACGAGGCCATGGCGCTGCCGACCGACTTCTCCGCCCGCATCGCCCGCAACACCCAGCTGTTCCTGCAGCAGGAAACCGGCGTGTGCCGCACGGTCGATCCCTGGGCGGGCTCGTACTACGTCGAGTATCTCACCAATGCGCTGCTCGGGAAAGCCCGCCAGCACCTGGCCGAGGTCGAGGCGCTCGGCGGCATGGCCAAGGCGATCGAGACCGGCCTGCCCAAGATGCGGATCGAGGAAGCCGCCGCCCGGCGCCAAGCCGCGATTGACTCCGGCAAGGAGACGATCGTCGGCGTGAACAAACACGTTCTCGCCCAGGAGCCGCCGATCGACATTCTGGAGGTCGACAACACGGCGGTCCGCGAGGCGCAGATCCAGCGGTTGAACGCGCTCAAAACCGCGCGCGACCCGGCGGCCGTGCAGGCCGCGCTCGAAGCCGTCACGGCGGCCGCCCGCTCCGGGCAGGGCAACCTGCTGGAACTCGCCATCACCGCCGCGCAGGCCCGGGCCACGCTGGGCGAGATCTCCGAGGCGATGGAAAAAGTGTTTGGACGTCACCAGGCGATCACCCGTACCATCGCGGGCGTGTACCGCTCAGAATTTGGCGCCAGTCCCGAGATTGAAGAGGTGCGCGCGCTGACCGACGCGTTTGCGGCGCGCGAGGGCCGGCGCCCGCGCATCTACATCGCCAAGCTCGGCCAGGACGGACATGATCGCGGGGCGAAGGTCGTCGCCACGGCCTTCGCCGACTTCGGCTTCGACGTCGACATCGGGCCGCTTTTCCAGACGCCGGCGGAGGCCGCCCGGCAGGCGGTCGAGAACGACGTGCACGTGATCGGCATGAGTTCGCTGGCGGCCGGGCACAAGACGCTGCTGCCGCAGCTGGTCGAGGAATTGAAGAAACTCGGCCGGCCGGACATCATGGTCGTTTGCGGCGGCGTGGTCCCGGCGCAGGACTACGACTATCTGCACGAGCATGGCGCCGCGGCCATTTTTGGCCCTGGCACGCGGCTGCCCGCCACTGGCCGCGAGATCATGCGCTTGCTGGACGGGCGCCCCGGCCACACGTGACCGTCGGAGCCGGCCGTCGCGGCGCGCCGCCGGTCGCGCTCGACCGGTCCGGCTTTTCTGGCATTGTCCTCCGCCGCCGACCATGGCGCAGCCTCCTTCCCATCATCCCGACTGGCGGCCCGAGAACGCGGGCCCTGAGTTTGCTGTCCGCATCGTCCCGGCCCGGCCGGCCGCGGCCCAGGGTGCGGCCGCGACGCCGCCGGCGCGCCGGCGGCATCCCGCGCCCGACGAATGCGCCGAGGGAGTCTTGCGCGGCGACCGGTCGCTGCTCGCCCAGGCGATCACGCTGGTCGAAAGCGATGCGCCGGCCCGCATCGACCAGGCACAAGCGGTGCTGGCGCGCCTGCTGCCCCGGACCGGCGGCTCCGTACGCGTGGGCATCACCGGCACACCGGGCGCGGGCAAAAGTTCACTGATCGAGACCCTCGGGACCTGGCTCTGCCGGCAGGGCAAAAAGGTGGCGGTGCTGGCGGTCGACCCGAGCAGCAGCATCAGTCGCGGCAGCATCCTGGGCGACAAAACCCGCATGGAGCAGCTGGCGCGCGAGGCCAACGCGTTCATCCGGCCGTCGCCCTCGGGCGGCGCTCTGGGCGGAGTCGCCCGCAAGACACGCGAGACCATCCTGGTCTGCGAGGCGGCCGGCTACGACGTCATCCTGGTCGAGACGGTCGGGGTGGGGCAGAGCGAAATCGCGGTGCGCTCGATGGTCGATTTCCTCCTGCTGCTCACCATCACCGGCGGGGGCGACGACCTGCAGGGGATGAAACGCGGCTCGCTCGAACTGGCCGACGCCGTGGGCGTGACCAAGGCCGACGGCGCCAACGTCCTGCCGGCGCAGGTGACCCAGCGCATGCTGGGGGATTCGTTGCACTATCTGGCGCCGCCCACGCCCGGCTGGCCGGCGCGCGCCCTGACCTGTTCGGCGCAAACGGGCGAGGGCATTCCCGCGCTTTGGGCGACGGTCGAAGAGTTCCTGCGCATCACCCGCGGCAACGGGGCGTTCCCCGAGCGACGGCGGCGGCAAAACCTGGCCTGGGCGCAGTCGATGGTCGAGGAGGCGCTGCGTGACCACTTTTTCCGCCGGCCCAAGGTGATGGCCCGGCGCGCGGCGTGGGAGAAGGCCATCCTCGAAGGGCGGATACCCGTGACCGCCGCGGTGCGCGAACTGCTGGCCTTGGGCGGGGAGTAGGCGGCGGCGGCCCGGCCGCTTCAGGGCACCGCGACGACGGTGCAGGAGGCCTTTTTCTCGACGTCCCGCGTCGTCGGGCTTTTGGCTCGCGCCCCCCCCGACGCATGATCGTGCCGGCCCATGATAACGCAGTCGGCCTTGATGGCATCGACATAGTCGACGATCTCCCGGGCCGGCTCCCCGGCCCGCACCGCGGTCGACACCTCGTACCCCTCGTCCCGGAGATAACGTTCGAGCCGTTCGAGCTTGTCGAGGGCCTCGACGCCCTCCTCGGGGGCCGTGACGCCGGCGGGCTCCGCGCCTCCGGGCGCCACATGCATCAGGACCAGCCGGCTGCGGTTGCGCCGGGCCAGCATCGCCGCACATTCGATAACCTCGGGCGTCTCCTCGGAGAAATCGATCGGAACGAGGATCGTGCTCATGTGCGCAGCCTACCACCACGCCGGACGCTTGGCTCCGCAAATCTTGCGAAAAATCCGCCCGCGCCCGGCGCGCGGCCGCCCGGCCCATGGCAAAACATGCGCAGGGTGAAAACAATAAACGCCCAACAAATCGCAAGCCGTGAGGAGCCTCCGCCCGGCGGATGGAATTACTATGCCACCTGCTTTCGACGCGTTCCTTGGTCCAGGTGCAGCGGCGTCCGGCCCGGCTCCGTCCTCCGCCTCCTGACGCTGACGAGTGCCGATGTGCGAATTCCGCCCGATTAATCCCGGGCGGTCGGTGAACACGACGAGGGTTTCCCTTGCGTGGTTCACGTGATTGAGGACTAAGTGCGCAGCTCCCCGCGGGAAGCCGCGGGGAGCTTGCACTGGCCCTTGGCCCACCAGCGTGGTGGGAAGATCGTTGACCGCAGGAGCAACCTATTCTTCAGTAATTTGTTGCGACTTTTGTGGCCGGCCCTGGGGGACTGGTCCAGAGGGGAAGAAAGGGCCTTTTCGTTTGCGCCCGCCTCACAAATGGGTCGATGTTGGCGGGCGCGCACAGTCCATGTCCAACGAGACCCTATCTCCGCAAACACGCAACAAGACCATCGTCGATCACCTTCGAGCCTCGCAGATCTGGCGGGATTACGACAAGGCGTTTGCGGAGGCCACCGGCCTGCCGTTGGGGCTGCGACCAGTGGAGACGTTTCGCTTCCCGCTGACCGGCCACCGGAATGAAAACCCGTTCTGTGCTCTCGTGGCGCGGACGAACAAATCCTGCGCGGCGTGCCTGCAAATGCAGCAGCAGATCGCGGAGTCGGCGCACGTCGAGGCGCAGACCCTGCATTGTTTTGCCGGGATGTGTGACACCGCCATTCCCGTGCGGGTGGGCGAAAATCTCATCGCCTTCCTGCAGACTGGCCAGGTGCTGCAACACCAGCCCAACCGGCGCGAATTCAAACGTGTGGCCCGCCAATTGCTCGCCTGGGGCCACGCCGTCGACTTGAAGCAGATGGAGGAGGCGTATTTTTCGACCCGGGTAGTGCCCAAGCGCCAGTACGAATCGATCATCCGCCTGCTGGCAATTTTCGCCCAGCACCTCGCGGCGCTCAGCAACCAGCTCATGGTGCGGGAAGAGAAGGCAGAGGCGCCGATGATTGCACGCGCCCGCGGTTACATCGCCGACCACCAGGGCGAGGAACTCTCGCTCAAGGAAGTGGCCCGGGCGGTCAACACGAGCGCGTTCTATTTCTGCAAGATGTTCAAGCAGGCGACAGGGCTCACGTTCACCGACTACCTGGCCCGTGTGCGGGTGGAAAAGGTGAAAAACCTGCTGCTCAACCCGCATAAGCGGGTCAGCGAGGCGGCCTTCGAAGCCGGCTTCCAGTCGCTGTCCCAGTTCAACCGCGTGTTCAAGAAGATCGAGGGGACGTCCCCCAGCGATTACCGCGACAAGCTGCACCCGGTGGCCACCCCGGTTTCCGCCTGACGCCCGCGTGGGGCGCCGCGGAGCCGTCCCTGGGTCAAACCCGGGCCGCGAAACGCCAGGGCAGGGGACAGACAGGTTTCACGCCCGAGCCATTGCCCGCGGCGTGTGCGTTCACCGGCGAGTACTGGCAGACTTCGCAAAAAGCATGGATCTCGCGCGAGGCCAGGAAACGGAATGTCAGCAACAACTCATCCACGCAGGCGGTCGCCTCGACGTCTTCCAGATGGTGCTTGCTGCGCGGAATGCCCTGGGCGACGAACGCCAGCGCGGCCTGCCCGGCGATGAAGTAATTGATCAGCGGGTTGAGCCGACAGTGGCAGTCGACCCCGAGCAGGCGGACCGCGGGCGGATGCCGCGAAAGCCAGGGGTGGGTCGACCGGCTGTGAAAAAGGGCGAAGAGCTGCCGGATCGACTCGTCCATGAGGAAGACGAGAGTGTCTGGATTACCCAACGGCGTCGTCGTGGGAGCAGCGCGAAGAAGGGTGTCCCACTTGCGTTTGATCTCCGCACGCTGGCCGTCCAGAGCCTCCAGGTACGCTTTCTTCACCCTCGCATAGTGACAGGTTATGGCCCAAGCCGCAGCGCACGCCTTGGCAAGCTTTGCGCATTTATTGCAGGAAGAAACTTGAAAACAGGCTTTCTGCTACCGGCGGCCCAACGTCACGCGCCCGCGCCAAAGAACTGGGCCGCCCGGCGGATGGTCTCGACGAAACGGTCCACCTCCTCGGGGGTATTGTACAGGTAGAAGCTGGCCCGCGTCGTCGCGGGAAGGCCTAGTTTGCGCAGGAGCGGCTGGGTGCAGTGGTGCCCCCCCCGCAGGGCGACACCTTCCTGGTCGGCCAACGTCACCACGTCGTGGGCATGCACCCCGGCCAGGGCAAAACTGACCAGCCCGCCCCGGTCTTCCGCGGGGCCGAGCAGGCGGAGTCCGGGGATTCTGCGCAGGCCTTCCGCTGCCTGGCGGGCGAGCTCCGCGTCGTGGGCTCCGATGGCCGCGCGTCCAACCGCTTCGAGGTAGTCCATCGCGGCGTGCAGTCCGATGGCGCCGGCGATGTCGGGGGTGCCGGCCTCGAATTTGTGCGGGATGCGGGCCCACGTGCTTTCTTGGAACTGCACCGACGCGATCATCTCGCCGCCGCCTTGGAACGGGTCGAGCGATTCCAGCAGCGCATGCCGGCCGTACAGCACACCGATGCCCGTGGGTCCGGCCATTTTGTGCCCCGAAAACGCGAGGAAGTCGCAGCCCAGCGCCTGGACGTCGAGCGGCAGGTGGCCGGCGCTCTGGGCGGCATCGATCACGGAGAGGACACCGTGCCGGCGCGCGCGGGCGCACAGGTCGGCCGCCGGGTTGATCGTGCCGAGCGAGTTCGAGATATGCGCGAAGGAGAAGAGCTTCACGCCGTCCACCAGCAGGGCGTCGAGACGGTCCAGGTCGAGCGCCCCGTTGTCGCCGGTGACGGGGACGAAACGGAGCCGGGCGCCCGTGCGCCGGGCCAGCAGCTGCCAGGGCACCAGGTTGCTGTGGTGCTCCATCTCGGTGACGAGGATGGCGTCGCCCGGCCGCAGGCGCGGCGTGAACACATAGGCGAGCAGGTTGATCCCCTCGGTCGTGCCGCGCGTGAACACGATTTCCTCCGCGGCGGCGTTGATGAACCGCGCGGCGCGGGCGCGGGCCGCCTCGTACGCAGTCGTGGCCCGGTAGCTGAGTTCATGGATCGCGCGATGCACGTTCGCGTTGTCGCGCTCGTAGTAGCGGACGAGGCTGTCGATGACGGACCGCGGTTTCTGCGTCGTCGCCGCGTTGTCCAGATAGACGAGCGGGTGTCCGTGTACCGTCTGGTGCAGGATGGGAAAATCCGCGCGCAGCGCGGTCCAATTCGGAGTGGAGGCGGGCGGGTTCATTCGGTCACAGCCGTCGAGGTTTGGCCGTGGAGGGCGTTGAGGGCGGCGTGCCACGCGAGCGTGGCGCATTTGATGCGGGCGGGGAACTGGTGGACCCCGGCGAACGCAGAGAGATCAAGGTCCTCCTCGTCCGGGGTGCCCTCGCCGACGATGGTGCGGAACCGGCCGAACAATGCCTCGGCTTCGGCGATCGTCCGGCCCTTGAGGCGCTGGGTCATGACCGAGGCCGAGGCCTGGGAGATGGCGCACCCCGCGCCCTGAAAAGCGATGTCCGCGATGCGGTCGCCCTCGGTGCGGATGAACACCGTGATCTCGTCGCCGCACACGGGGTTGTTGCCCGCGGCAATCCGGTTGGCGTCCGGGAGCTTCCGGAAATTCCGCGGCCGCCGGTTGTGATCGAGAATGACGCTTTGGTACAGTTCGGTCAGATCCATGAAGGCGGGGAACCTAAGCTGGATTCCCTCCGATCGCTAGTCTGGATATTCTATGGCGCGGCAGAGCCTCAACCGGAGTGGCACGGGTCTCCCGACCCGTGTTTTGTCGGCCACGGGTCGGGAGACCCGTGCCACACAAAAAACCGTCGGGCGAGCGGTTTTTGAGCCGTTTCGCGCCGGTTCACGGGAACAGCCACTCGTCCGTCCAGCCGCCGTCCGCCTGCGTGTACAGGACGCGTTCATGCCGCCGGAAGGGCTTCTGTTTCCAGAATTCTATGCGGTGCGGGACCACCCGGTAGCCCGACCAGAACGGAGGGCGCGGCACGGCGCTGATGGGGTGGCGCAGGGCCACCATGGCGCACGCCTGCTCCAACTCGTAGTAGCCCTGCATCGGGCGGGACTGTTTTGACGCCCAGGCCCCGATCTGGCTCAGACGGGGACGGGTGGCGAAATACGCGTCGGCCTCGGCCGCGGACACCGGTTCCACCCGGCCGCTGATGCGCACCTGCCGCCCCAGCGGATTCCAATAGAAACACAGCTCGGCGCGCGGATTGGACTGCAGGTCCTGGGACTTGGGACTCTCCAGGTTGGTGTAGAACACGAAACCACGCTCGTCGGCATGCTTGAGCAGAACCATCCGGACCGCGGGGCGGCCCTGGTTGTCCGCCGTGGCCAGCGCCATCGCGGTGGGCTCATCCATGCCGGAGCGCTTCGCGTCCTCGAGCCAGGCGTTGAATTGCGCGATCGGATCGATCATGGGAGGGCTAGGGTGCCAGACGAAGCAGCCGCGTTGGGGAGACGCGGCTGCTGCTTTCAAGCGAGATCCCCATCAGGCTTCACCCGCTGGTGACGGACTTGATGGTCGGCCCACCGTCGCCGTTCTTGGGTGGCGGCTTGGGCGTGGGGATGGCGGGAGCGGCGGCAGCCAGAGCCGGAGTTCCAGCGGCCGGCGCGGCGGCCATTTTCTGGTAGAAGGCAACGCGCTGCTGCACGGCGGCCTGGGCCAGGCGGTCGAACTCCGCGGCCCGCGCCGGGTCCTTCTTTTCCACCATGCGGAAGCGGTTCTCCGTCTTCGTGTACCGCGTGAGTTCGGTCTTTGGCGCCGGTGAGTCGAGCTGCAATGGGTTTTCCCCACGCTCGGCGCGACGGGGGTCGTAGCGGAAGATCGGCCAGTAGCCGGTTTCCACCGCGAGCTTCTGGTGCTCGATCCCGTCGGTCATCGAGTAGCCATGCGAGATGCAGTGGGCGTAGGCGATGATCAGCGAAGGACCGGGGTACTGTTCGGCTTCCCGGAAGGCGGCCAGCGTCTGGTTGTCGCGGGCGCCGATGGCGACGCGCGCCACGTAGATATTGCCGTAGGTCATGGCGAGTAGACCCAGGTCCTTCTTGCCGGTCGCCTTGCCACCCATGCTGAAGCGGGCCGCGGCGCCCATCGGCGTGGCCTTGGAGCACTGGCCGCCCGTGTTGGAATAGACTTCGGTATCGAGGACCAGCACGTTGACCTTGCGGCCGGACGCGAGGACGTGGTCGAGACCGCCGTAGCCAATGTCATAGGCCCAGCCGTCGCCGCCGACGATCCACACGCTCTTCCTGACCAGGTAGTCGGCGAGGTCATTGAGTTCGCGGGCGGCGGGGTTCGCGGTGAGGTCGGCCAGCTTGGCGCGCAATTCGACCACGTGGGCGCGCTGGGCTGCGATGCCGGTCTCCGTGGTCTGGTCGGAGTTGAGCAGGGCTTCCACCAGCGGGGGACCCACCGGCGCCGCAAGCTGCTGGAGCAGGCTGCGCGCCAGTCTTTCCTTGAGGTCCAGGCTCAGCCGAACGCCGAAGCCAAACTCGGCGTTGTCCTCGAACAGTGAGTTGGACCACGCGGGACCGCGGCCATCCTTGTTCTGGGTGTACGGCGTGGTCGGCAGGTTGCCGCCATAAATGGAGGAGCAGCCCGTGGCATTGGTGATGACGGCCCGGTCGCCATAAAGTTGGGTGAGCAGCTTGACGTAGGGCGTCTCGCCGCAGCCGGCGCAGGCGCCGGAGAACTCGAACAGCGGATCCAAGAACTGGGCGCTCTTCACCTGGTCGAGCTTGAGCGTCGAGCGGTCCGGCGTCGGCAGAGTCAGGAAGAACTCGAAGTTGGAGCGCTCCTGCTCGCGCAGCGGCGCCTGGGCCTGCATGTTGATGGCCTTCCGCTTCGGATCGGCCTTGTCCTTGACCGGGCAGAACTGCACGCAGAGCTCGCAACCCGTGCAATCCTCGGGGGCGACCTGCAGCGTGTAGCGCATGCCCTTGACCTCCGGCGAACGGAAATCGGTCGAATGGAATGACTCCGGCGCGCCGGCGAGGGCCGCGGGCGCGAAGTATTTCGCCCGGATGGCGGCATGCGGGCAGATTTCGACGCACTTGTTGCACTGGATGCAAAGCGTCGTCTCCCATACCGGAATCTCGGAGGCGACGTTGCGTTTCTCCCAGCGGGAGGTGCCGGTCGGCCAGGTGCCGTCCGGCGGGAAGGCGCTGACCGGGAGCGAATCGCCGCGGCCGGACAGCATGACGCCCGTGACGTTGCGGATGAAGTCGGGTGCGCTGTCGGGCACGGGCGGTGGACGGTGCAGCACGGACGTGGCCCCGGCCGGAATCGGCACTTCGTGGAGGGCCGCGAGCGCGCCGTCGACGGCCGCCTGGTTCCGTTTCACCACCTCTTCGCCCTGTTTGCCGTAGCTCTTCTTGATCGCCTTCTTGATGCTTTCGAGGGCCTGGGGCAACGGCAGCACGCGGCTGAGGGCGAAGAAGCAGACCTGCATGATGGTGTTGATGCGTCCGCCGAGGCCGGCAGCGCGGGCGACGGCACCGGCGTCAATCGCGTAGAACCGCAGCTTCTTCGCGATGATCTCCTGCTGCGTTTCCGTGGTGAGGCGGTCCCAGAGCGTCGCGACATCGCCGGGGGCGTTAAGCAGAAACACCCCGCCGGGCGCGACCTGATCGAGCACCGGCTGCACCTCGAGCAGGAAGAATTGATGGCAGGCGACGAACCCGGCCTGGTGCACGAGGTAGGGGGCGCGGATGGGCTTGTCGCCGAAGCGGAGATGGGAAACGGTGACGGCGCCCGACTTTTTCGAGTCGTAGACGAAGTAACCCTGCGCGTACTTCCCGGCCTCCTCGGCGATGATTTTGATGGTGTTCTTGTTGGCCCCCACCGTGCCGTCGGCGCCCAAGCCGAAGAAAACGGCGTTGGTGCGGTCGGCCGGTTCGAGATCCACCGCCGCATCGTAGCGGAGCGAGAGTCCGGTGACGTCGTCGAGGATGCCGATGGTAAACGGATTTTTCGGGGAGGTCTTGCCCAGCTCGGCATAGACAGCCAGGACCATCGCGGGGGTGAATTCCTTGGAGGACAATCCATAGCGGCCACCGATGATGGTGGTACGGCCGCCCCGCGGGGTGAACCAGCCGGCCAGTTCGGCCTCGCGCAGAGCGGCGACGACATCGACGTAGAGCGGTTCGCCCACGGCGCCGGGTTCCTTGGTGCGGTCCAGCACAGCGATGGAACGAACGGTGGGCGGCAGCGCCTCGGCGAACGCCTTGACGGAGAAGGGGCGATAGAGCCGGACCTTCAGGACGCCGACCTTTTCGCCGTTGGCGTTGAGCCAGGCGGCCGTTTCGGCGACGGTTTCGGCCCCGGAGCCCATGATCACCACCACGCGTTCGGCCTCGGGGTGCCCCTCATAATCGTACAGGTGGTAGGCGCGTCCGGTCTGCGCCGCGAACTTGTCCATCACCTCCTGGGTGATGGCGGGCACGGCGTCGTAGAAGCGGTTGACGGATTCCCGGGCCTGGAAGAACACATCGGGATTCTGGGCCGTACCGCGCAGGACGGGCCGATCAGGGGTGAGACCGCGGCGCCGGAAGGCGGCGAGGGCGTCGACATCGATCAACGAGCGCAGCGTTTCGTCGTCGACCTTGACCACCGTGTTGACCTCGTGGGAGGTCCGGAACCCGTCGAAGAAATGCAGGACGGGAACGCGGGTGAGAAGGGTGGAGGCGTGCGAGATCGCGGCGAGGTCATGCGCCTCCTGGGGCGAGTTGGAGGCCAGCATGGTCCAGCCGCACTGGCGGCAGGCCATGACATCGGAGTGATCGCCGAAGATCGACAGCGCATGCGTGGCCAGCGTCCGGGCGGTGACATGGATGACGCAGGGGGTGAGCTCACCCGCGATCTTGTACATGTTGGGGATCATCAGCAGGAGGCCCTGCGAGGCCGTGAACGTGCTGGCGAGCACGCCGCCCTGCACCGCGCCGTGCACCGCGCCGGAGGCACCGCCCTCGGACTGCATCTCGACCACCTCGGGCACCTGACCCCAGATGTTCGGCAGGCGTGCGACGGCCCATTCGTCGGCGAACTCGGCCATCGGCGAAGAAGGCGTGATCGGATAGATGGAGAAGATATCGCTGACGCGATAGGCGACCGAGGCGACAGCTTCGTTTCCATCAATGCTCAGGCGGGTGGACATGGCGGGATTTTTCACAGCGTGAATAGGACTAAGTGATCGAGAAACCAGCAGGTTGAGTATAGTAAAATCCTTCCAGAATATCCGCTCCGCATCCGTTGGCGAGCTTTGCGCAGATATTGGGCGCGACCGAGCGGGAGTGGGGCGCCGCCGGCTGGGTTGGAAACAAGTTGGGTGGAAAAAAAAGCCCCGGCACGGAGCCGGGGCGGGAAGGGATTTCTCTCTGGGGACTTACTTGGGCGGCGGCGGGGGCGGCGGCATTCTGGTCATCGAGCTGTCCGTCACCTTCTGGGCGACGATGCTGTACATGCGCTGGATCTCCAGTTCGGAATTGCGCCGGTCGATCTTGGCCCGTTCGACCCGGGCGGCCGCGTCGAACACGTCGCGATTCGTGTTCTCCTTTTGGGCGCGAAGGGCGGCGATCTGGGCCTGCAGATCGGCGATCTGCTTGGTGTAGCTCGCGGAGTCGGCTTCCAGTTTCAGCGTCTCATCGCGGATCTTCCGGTCCTGCTCATCCTTCTCGCGCCGCGCCTTTTCGTCGCGATCGCGATCCTTCTTGGTGCGTTCCTCCTGGACCCGACGGGCGTCTTCCTGGGCCTTCGCCTCAATGCGCAGGCGGTTGGCCTCGTCCGCCGCCGCCTGGTCGGCGACGCGTTGCTGTTCGGCCGCAACCTTGCGGGCCATCTCCGGCTTCGCCACTTGTGTATAGTAGACGCCGAAGACGACTAGCAGAAAGGCGGGAAAAAGGACGTAAAACTTGCTCATAGGAGAGGGAAGGGGTTGGGCGGTTCAGCGACTTTTGGCCGCCTTGGCAGCCGCGGCCTCGGCTTCGGCGCGCGCCTTCTCGACGGCGGCCAGTTTGTCCAGCAGGTCATAGTACGTCTTCACGTTGGCTTCCGCTTGCTGCACATAGGTGCGCAGGAAGGCCTCTTCGTCCATGTTCTGCTTCTTCTGCAAATCGAGTTGGGCGATCTCCGCCTTGACGTCGTCGGCTTCGATCTTTAACCGGTCGACTTGGGGGCGGAGGCGTTTGTTGACGTCGTCGAACGCCTTGTTCCGGCGATCCACCAGATCCTGGCGCGCCAGCCGATCCTTTTCCTCTTTTTCCTCCTTGGCCGCACGCTCGGCCTTGCGCTTGAGTGCCGCGGCATTGGCCTCCTCGATGGCCTTCTTGTGCTGCTCGGCCTCCTTGATGATGCGGGCCTTCCGCTCCTCTTGCTTTCTCGTCTCCTCGACTTTGACTTTCTCGGCGTATCCCCGGCTGAAGTCCCAGTAGAAGGCTCCGAAAACCAGCAGACCGATTAGGGGCCCAATGATATAGGCTTTGTTCATAGCGGGCGTTTAAATGATGGCGGGGTTGGTTGTTAGTAAGTCTTCATCTGCGTCTCGCGATTGGTCACCTCGGCCTTGATCGCCTCGATCATCTTCCTGGCTTCCTTCTCGGCCTCCGGGTATTTGGCGGCTTCCTCGGCGGCCTTGAGCGCCTCGTCGTAGACTTTCAGGTCCAGCGCCAGATAGGCGTAAAGCAGCCATGCCACCTGCGGCTTCTCCGTCCCGCCTTTGGCCACGCACAGCTTGATGTGCGCGAGGGCCTCCTTCGTCTTGTCGATCCCGAAATAGACCTGCGCGATTTCGTATTCCAGCTGCCCGACCTTGGGGAATGCCTTGGCGGCCTCCTCCAGGATTTCCACCGCCTTCACGTCCTTGTGCACCTGCTGGTAGGAGTAGGCCAGCACTTCCCAATTCTGCCGGGTCGACTCGATGGCCCCGGTTTTCAAACCGCGCTCCAGCAGGTCGCAGGCGCGATCATATTGGTTGATGGTGAAATAGATGGTGACCAGATTGTAGTTTTCCTTCGGTGACGTCAGCGCTCCGAGCTTCTGGGCGCGCTCGAAGGCGATGATCGCCCGCACGTTGTAGGAGAACGCCGCCTTCTCGTCCTTCTTTTCCGCGGCGGCGGCGAGTTGGAGGTAGGTCGATGTCAGCTGCTGCCAGTTGTTCTTGTTGTCCGGCTTTTGCTTGACCAGCAGTTCGAGGCACTCTGCCTCCTCCTCGAAACGACCCAATTGATAGAGCACAATGATCTTGAGCTGGTAAAAGTTGTCGCGGGGATGGGTGGTCGAGCGGAGACCCCGGTCGATCCAAGCCAGCGCTTTTTCCATCATCGGCTTGTCGGTCTTCTGCGACGAACTCTGTTCGATGCCCTCGCCCGCCGTGGCATAGACCACGCTCGCGAAGTAGATGATGTCCGGCGTCAGCGCCTTTGGATCGACGGTCTTCGACCAACGCTCGATCATCTCGACCGCGCGCACATAATAGGTCGCCTGTTTCTTGGCCTCCTTGGATGAGCTGCCTTGGTTGTAAGCGTACTGCGCGATACCAAACACGACTTCAAGGTCTTCCTTCTCGCTCAAATAGTGCTTCTTGTCTTCCACCGTGAGGCAGCGCTCGAGGGATTCCAGTGCGGCGGGGATATTGTTGTTCGCGTAGTTGATCTGGGCCTTGGCCTTGTAGGCGTAGACCGCGTCGTAGCTGTCCGGAGCGACCTTGGTCAGGATCTTATCCAGAACGCCCAGCGCCTTGTCCCAGTCCTTCGCATCGTAAGCCGGTCGAAAATCGCTATTGAGCAGGTCGCTGGTGTCGTCGGACAGCTCGACCACCTTTGGCTCCGGCGCCGCCCAGGCGAGCGACAGGCCGAGGCTGAGCGAGGCAGCGAGGAGCAGCCGTTTCAAGGAAGGAGAGAGCCGGAGCAAAGCCATGGCGGGAGGCAGAAAGGTTGATCAGTCGTTGAAACTGAAGACGATGGGGACTGACATCTTGGTATTGACGACCTTGCCACCCCGGCGACCAGGGCGGAACTTCCACTTGCTGACTGCCTGAACGGCCGGCACCTCAAATTCGCGGTGGGTCGAGTTCATGACGTAGGCGTCCTGCACCTCGCCCCGGACGTTCACAATGAAGCCGACGTTGACTTCACCGGTGATGCCGGCGCGGCGCATTTCATAGGGATACTGCGGCTGAATCTGGGCCGTCGGCACCGGGATCTGGTCGAGTTGGGAGATGTCGAAGAGATTGTCGAGGCCCTTGCCCCAACCCGCTGGCTTCGGGTTGGCGGGGATCGTGACCACACCCTTGGCCTGCTCGATGCCGGGCGGGGGCGGTGGCTCCACCACCTGGACAAAGCTGGCGTCGGGCACGACGTTCGGAATATCGACCAGAGAAGGCGGCGCGAAGGTGACCTGGACGGCATCCTCGTCCGGCTGCTCCTCGGTTTTCTGCTTCTCCGGCTCCTCCTGCACGAGCGCGGGCATCTCGATTTTGATCACTTCCTCCTCCTGTTGCTTGTGGTGCACGACCGCCGGGGGCCGATTGAAGCCAAACAGGATGGTGATGTGGACGATAGCCGCGAACGCTATGCCGATGATGAGATCCTTGCGCATGAGCGATGTTCGTTTGGGTAAGGGTGGCGAGGGGAGAATACGGCCGGGGCGGCTTATTTGCCCGTCTGGCGCGTGTGGGTCTCCATGGACAGCTTTTCGATTTTCTGTTTGCGGATTTCGTCCAAGACCCGGACGGTGATACCCCACTTGGCCCGGTCGTCGCCCGCCACTAGAATGCGGGGGGCTTCAACCTGCTTCTTGTACTGTTCCAACCGGGGAGTCAGTTCGTCGATATCGATCAACTCCTTGTTCCAATAGAGATTCCCCTGATCCGAGACTTGAAGAGTCACCAAGTCCTTGGGAGGCTCGTTGCGTTGCGTCGGATCCGGCGGCGCGGCAAAGGGCAGGTCGACCGGCACCGACTGGATGCGGTTCAGCGAGAGCGTAAACAGGACGAAGGTGGCCAGCAGGAAGAAGATGACATCGATCAGCGGGATGATCTCGATGCGCGCCTTCTTGCGGGGACGAAGTTGGATGCGGACGCCTTCCATGTGAATCGTGGTTTGCCGGTGTCTCGGCTACAGGTTATGACGGGGATCCGGCGAGTTTCTTAGAAGAATCGCGACGCGAGCGGTTACTTGGCCTGGAAAATCCGGGTTTCGATGTAGATCTTCGGGATCTGGGTAATACGCACCTGATCGACGACATAGGCGACCTGAGCGAACAGGGTGCGCTCGTCGGCGTTAATCAGGACCCGCGCATCCGGGCCTTCATCCAGCTTGTACTTCTGGAGCCGGACGAGGAACTCATCGAGGGTGATCAGATCCTTGTCCCAGGCGATCGAGCCTTCGGCGGTGACCGTGATCGTCACCGCGCCGGCAATATCGCGCGGTTGGCTGGTCTGCGACGCGGGCAACAACACCGGCAGGCCCCCCGTCTTGTTCAGCGAAAGTGTAAAGAGGACAAAGGTGGCGAGCAGGAAGAAGATGACATCGATCAGTGGGATGATCTCGATGCGCGCTCTTTTCTTGCCGCCAGGTCCTGCGCCACCACCACCATGCATAGGATAAGAAGGGTTGGTTGTTGCTCAGCCAAAGGCAGCAGCGGGCCGTCGCGGCCCCCTGCTGGCGCTCATTTGCGCGCGGGGACCCCGGCGTCTACTTCCTCGGACTTCCTGAGGATCAGCTCGAGGGCGTTGGAAGCGTCTTCCACTTCGTGCCGGGCTTCTTCCAGGCGGGCGTTGAGGATGTTGAAGGGGAAAAGGGCGCTGACCGCGATGAAGAGACCGCACGCCGTGGCGATGAGCGCCTCGGCCACACCGCCAGTGATCCCGGAAGCCTTGGACGCGATGTCGCCGCCCTGGCCGAGTTCGCCGAAGGTGCGCATCATGCCCGTGACCGTGCCGAGGAGGCCGAGGAGCGGCGCCGCCGTGATGACGGTGTCCAGCGTCGCCAGACCCTGCTGGAAGCGGGCCAGTTCCTGGTTGGAGGCGCGGATGAACGCATTGGACATCGAGGTGCCCCGGTTCGACAGCGCGTAAACCAGCACCCGGGCGATGAAATCCTTGCTCTTCTTGCCGAGCTCGACCGCGCCGTCGACGTCGCGGATCTCGACCTTCTCGAGCATCTTCTCCACCGCGTCATGGTCGCGGTAGGCGTTCTCGCGCACGAGGAACAGCAGGCGCTCCACAACCACGGTGAGACCGAGGAAGGAGACCATGATGACGGCCCACATGACGGGTCCGCCCGCTTTAAACAGTTCCATGAACGTTTTGCCCATGAGTATCTCAACGGCAAATGGCAGATGCGATGTGATCATATTCGGGTGGTGGGTGAATTAAGGTTGGTGGGTGATTACAGAAAGCACAAAAAAACAACCGCGGCTCCAAGCGATCAGCGTTGTGTCAGGGCTACGACCTATCGGGGCGGTGTTCAATCATCAAAAAATCGATTCCATAACAGCAAGTCGGCTGTTGGGGAGAAAAAAACGCAGCAAGCAACGCATATTAGCGCGAGGCGCGAAAGAGGGGTTGGCGGGGTAATGGGTTGGGGTTGCGAAAAGGGTCGACTGCTTTACTGCGCGGCTGCTTCACCGATCCACGAGGGACGTCAGGCGTCGATGGGAGCGAACGGCGGTTTGGGGTGAAGGGAAAGAAAGCCGCGAACATGCGCGGACAAGGCGCGAAAATTGGTTTCAAGGACTTGCCGCTGTCAACTCCCTTTGTTGGGTTTCTTACAGTAGGGTCGTCAAAACCGTGGATGGCTGCCCGACTAGGGATCGAACCTAGACAAACAGATTCAGAGTCTGCTGTGCTACCATTACACCATCGGGCAGTGGATCCCTTCAGCTCAACTTGGCCGCCGATCCGGCGCCGGCTGGCCCGCCGTCACTCCTTGGGATGGAGCCGGCGATGGGATTCGAACCCGCAACCGCCTGTTTACAAAACAGGTGCTCTGCCATTGAGCTACGCCGGCGTGTGAAACCGACCTGCAGAAGGAATTAACCAGTTCAAATAACAACGGCACCCTGGCCGTCCCCCCGGCTCTCCGGGTTGGAGCGGGCCACCCATCCGACGTCCGGAGGACGAAGCATGGTGGCTCCCTGGGGACTCGAACCCCAAACCTACTGATTAAGAGTCAGCTGCTCTACCAATTGAGCTAGGAAGCCGGCGCAGAAGGGGAAAACGCTCACCAACCCATCTGCGATGTCAACCCCCTTTTCCTCCCGCGCGCTTGAGACAGGGCTTTCTGGACAAGGTCTCGTCCAGAAAGCCCTGGCGGAAGCTCGCGCCACCCACTTTCCCCTTGCCAACGATTCGGGCGTCTCTTGTTCTGACCCGCTCCGCTCGTCGGAACCATCGTCATGCAAAAGACCAAGAAGTCCGTAGCGAAACGTTTCAAGCTGTCCGCCAGGGGCAAGCTGATCCGTCGCACGCCAGGTTTCCGCCACCTCCTCGCCTCGAAGACCAAGAAACAGAAACGACGGGCTTCGAAGGACAAGCTGGTGGCGGCGGGCCAGGCTGCGGCGCTCAAGCGGTGCCTGCCGTTCGGCTTGCGCTGAACCATCATTTCGTCAGGCGGGTGATTTCCCAGGCGACCCGCCGGCGACCAACCCTCCACTCCTACCAACATGCCTCGTGTCACCAACTCCCCCGCGTCGCGCAAGCGACGCAAAAAGGTGCTGAAGTACGCCAAGGGCTACTTCGGCAACAAATCCAAACTGTTCCGCTACGCCAAGGAGGCCGTCCAGCACGCCTGGCAGTACTCCTATGCGGCGCGCAAGAAAAAGAAGGGCGACTGGCGCCGCCTCTGGATCGTGCGGGTCAACGCGGCCTGCCGCGCCGCCGGTCTCAGCTACAATCGCTTCATCGAGGGCCTCAAGGCCGCCGGCATCGAGCTTGACCGCAAGAGTCTCGCCGAATTGGCGGTGCGCGATGAGGTGGCCTTCAACAGCGTCGTGCAAAAAGCCCAGGCTGCCCTGAAGGCCAAGGCCGGTGCCGCCAAGACGTAGGGGAAGACGGCCGAACCCGGTTCCTCGACCGCCCGCGCCGCGGGTTCCTCTCGCCTTCTGGTCGACGAGGTATTTCATCAACGGACGGGCCTCCCCGGAGCGCCCGTCCTTTCGATTTTCAAGCACCGCAACACCGAGCACACCGCGGCGAAACGGAACATGAGTTCAGTGTTTCCTCTGCTGTGCTCCCGGTGCCCCGGTGGTTGAGCCATCCTTATGCAAGACCAACTCACCGCCTTGCTCGCGGACGCGCGGGCCGAACTCGGTGCGATCGGCGCCCGCCCCGAATTCGAAGCGGCCAAGGCCCGCCTGGTCGGCCCCAATGGCCGGCTCACCCTGCTGATGAAGCAGATGGGCTCCGTGCCCAAGGACCAGCGGCCCGCGCTCGGCCGTCTGATCAACGATGCCAAGGCCCAGTTGCAGGCACTGTTCGACGCCGCCCTGCGCCGGATCGAGGAGAACGAGATCGCCGCCCAACTCGGCCCGGCGGTCGACGCCACTTTGCCGTCGCCGGACGGCGGCCCCGGCACCTGGCACCCGCTCACGCTCGTGCGCGAAGAGTTGTGCCGCATCCTGCGCAAGGTCGGTTTCGCGGTGGCCGACGGCCCCGAGGTCGAGACGGAGTTCTACTGCTTCGACGCGCTCGCCACCCCCCTCGACCACCCCTCGCGCGACGTCAAGGACACCTTCTACTTCCCCGATACCGCGCGCTTCGGCAACGTTTCGCGCCGAATCGAGCACGAGAAGTACCTGCTCCGCACGCACACCTCCTCGGTGCAGATCCGCACGATGCTGCAGCAGCCGCCGCCCATCCGCATCGTGTCGCCCGGCCGCACCTTCCGCCGGGACACGACGGATGCCACCCACAGCGCCAACTTTCACCAGCTGGAATGCCTCTACGTCGACCGCGCCGTGACGGTGCGCGACCTGAAAGCCCTGCTCGACTACTTCTTCGCGGCGCTCCTTGGACCCGACACCAAGACGCGTTTCCGGCCGCATTACTTTGGCTACACCGAGCCCAGTTTCGAGGTCGACCTGTCGGCCCGGCACCTGCCCAAGGTCAACAAGGAGTGGATCGAGATCGGCGGCTGCGGCATGGTCGATCCGTCCGTCTTCGAGGCGGTCGGCTACGATCCTGCGGTGTGGACGGGCTACGCCTTCGGCATGGGCCTCGAACGGCTCGCCATGATGCTCTACGGCATCGATGACATCCGCTATTTCTACCAGAACGACCTCCGGTTCCTCCGGCAGTTTGCGTAAGAAATTTCCGGAGGAAATTTCTCATGAAAGTCTCCCTCAACTGGCTCAAGTCCTACGTCCCGCTCGACGCCTCGGTCGAGGATCTCGTCCACGCGATCACCTTCCTCGGCTTCGAGGTCGAGCAGGTCGCGCGCACCGGCGTGCCGCCGCTGCCGCGTGTCGTGGTGGGTGAGGTGCTCACCCGCGACCCGCATCCCAACGCGGACAAGCTCACCGTCTGCACGGTCGACGTCGGCCCCGCCGGCGGCGTCAAGACCATCGTCTGCGGCGCGCCGAACCACCGGGTGGGCGACCGTGTCCCCGTCGCCCTGCCCGGCGCGGTGCTCCCGGGCGATTTCGCCATCAAGCAGACGCGCATCCGCGGGCAGTTGTCCGACGGCATGATGTGCTCCCCGGACGAACTCGGTATGGGCGGCGAACACAGCGGGCTGCTCATCCTGGACGGACGGCCCCCTCTTGGCGCGCCGATTCATGAGGTGCTGCCGGCGGGCGACGTCATTTTCGACATCGAGATCACCCCCAACCGCCCGGACGCCCTCTGCCATCTCGGCGTCGCCCGCGAGCTGGCCGCGTGGTTCCGCCGCGACCTAGTTTACCCGACGGTGCGTTTTCCGGGACTGCCGCCGGAGACGCCGGAGCGCCGCGACTTGCTCGCGGACGTGACGGTGGAATCGGGCGAGGACTGCCCGCTCTACACCGCCCACCTGATCGCCGGCGTGAAGATCGGCCCCAGTCCGACCTGGCTGCAGGAGCGCTTGAAGGCGGTTGGGTTGCGCCCGATCAACAACGTGGTCGACGTGGGCAATTTCGTGATGCTCGAGACCGGCCAGCCGGTTCACGCTTTCGATGCGAAAAAAATCGGCGGCGGGCGGCTGGTGATCCGCCGCGCCCACCAGGGCGAGAAACTCATGACCCTCGACGGGAAGGAGCGGCTGCTCAACACCCGCATGCTCGTGATCGCCGACGCCGACCAGCCGCTGGTTGTGGCCGGGATCATGGGCGGCGCCCGTGCCGAGGTCGACGAGACGACGACCGACCTCGTCCTCGAAGTGGCCTATTTCAAGCCGTCCGGGATCCGTTGGACCTCGCGCAAGCTCGGCCTCTCCACCGACAGTTCCTACCGGTACGAGCGCGGGGTCGACCCGCACACCCTGTGGGAGGACGCGCACCGGACGGTGGATCTCATTCTCGATACCGCCGGCGGCCAGGTCGTCGGCCCGGTCTACAAGGTGGGCGAAGACCGCCCGTGGAAGAGCGAGATCACGCTCACCCCCGATTTCGTGCGGCGGCAGCTCGGGTTCGAGGTGGCGGATGAGGCGATGAAGGAGGCGCTCGAGGCGCTGGAGCTGCCCATCGCGCGCGACGAGTTCACGATCGAGGGCCAACCCCGGTGGACCGTGTCCATCCCGAGCTGGCGGGGCGATCTCGACCGCCCGATCGACCTCGTGGAGGAAATCCTCCGCCTGTACGGCACCGACCGCATCCCGCCCAGCACCGTCATGATGCCGGGCCTGCTGGGGGATGACGACCCGGTCGTCGTCTTCAATCGGAAGAGCACGGACTACCTGGTCGGCCAGCATTTTCACGAATGCGTGAACTACACGCTGCGCTCGGCGGACGAAGCGAAGCAATGGATGTCAGCCGCATCGGTGCAGGAGCTCGCGCTGGCCAACCCGTTTATCGAGGACCAGTCGCACCTGCGCTCCACGCTGCTGATCGGGCTGCTCGAATCGCTCAAGTTGAACCAGTCGCGCGGCACGGGCGCGACGCGCCTGTTCGAAACGGGCCGCGTGTTCATCGAGAGCAACGGCCAGGTCTTCGAATGCGCCGCGGTCGCGTTCATCGAGGCGCAGACGGCGGACGCCGAGCGCCAGTGGCTCAAGCGCGCCCCGGCCGATTTCTACACGGTGAAGAACCGGGTGCACATTCTGGCCGCCCACGCGGGCGTGGATCTCTCGGCGCTGGCGGTGACCGCGGTTGTCGGTCCGTATTTCGGCTGGCAGGACGGGCATTCGGCAGCGGTGGGCGCCCTCGAGCCCAACGGGTTTGAAGCGCGGTTCGGTCTGATGAACCTCGGGTTGGTGCGCTCGCTCGGAATCGAAGGCCAGGTCATGGCGGGCATCTTCGCCATCCTGCCGGAGAAGCTCGCGGGCGGTGGCGGGCCGCGCCGCTACCGGGATTTCAGCCACTATCCGCCGGTGCTGCGCGACCTGGCGCTGGTGGTCGAGGCGGGGGTGCCGGCGGAGAACGTCCGGCGGCGCCTCGCGCAGGTGGCGGGCGACGTGGCCGGCGGGGCGTTCGCCGTGGAGCGCGTCGCCATCTTCGACGTCTATCAGGGGCAGGGTCTGCCCGCGGGCAAGAAAAGCCTGGCTTTCTCGCTCGTCTTCCGCGCGGCCGACCGGACGCTGACCGACGACGAGGTCAACGCCGCCTTCCAGAAAATCCAGGACCAGATTTCCAAGGACAGCGGCTGGACCATCCGCAAGTAGCGAGGGGCGCCTCGGACTTGGTCCACGGGCGCCTGGCCAGTGGCTCCGCCAATTGGGGGAGAAGCAAGACCTTTTCCCAGGTCACGAGGACAGGCGGCGCAGCCCAAATCCCGACGCACCGCCTGTCACTCTGGGAGACTGCTCTGTCGCCGCTGTTCAGGCCTCCGGTGGCGACCGCGTCACGCACCGCATGACGCGGTCATTTTGGCGTTGAGAAGTCTGCGTCCTTAAAGGTGAAATCCGCGCGATCCATCACTTGCGTGCCCGACATGACCATGACGTCTCCGACCGCGAGGCGGCCGATGACGAAATCGCGCTCATCGTGGACAACAATGACGCGCAATTCGACATCATCGGCAAAGTAGGCGAAGCGTCCTTTGGCGAGGGTCTTGCGTTCGGTCGTGTACCGGCCCTGCATCTCGTCGAACAAGGCGGAAACGGCTCGTTGAAGCGCGGTCTTGATTCCGGCGGCGTACCGTCCGGTCACCGACCAACTGTCCGAGCCTGCAATGGGATGCTCGCCGGCGGCCCGCGCAAAATACCGTACACTCCAGCGGGGTTCGCTGTCTGCCGTCCCCTTGAGCTCGGCCTTGAGCATCGCGTAAAGCCGGGCGTTCCCGGCTTTGTTCACGGTAAAGACCGCGAAAGGCGTGACCACGAGTTGACCGCCTGCACCGGGTAACAGCGTGTCCGCCATTTTCCGTTCGGCCTGCTCTCGAGCGAGTTCCCCCCGGGTGATTTCGGTCAAGTCGGTTGCCATCCGCGTCACGTCCCCGCCAAAACGATTTTCCGCTGCCGACTTATTGGCGCTGTCGGCCACCAACACACCGACCAAGCCGAACATCATGCCTACGCCGACGCCTTTCTGGTGACCGGAGACCACGATGCGGTGGGGCTCATCATAGAACGCGCCGAGGGGCAGTTCGTTCATCTTCGAGAGTGGTGCCGATCCAACCGAAACCGTGATCGGCCCCGGGGCGCTGGGATATGGCTGGATATGTTTGAAGGTCGCACACGCCGAAAGGCTCAGCGTAACGCCGGCCACGGTCAGTCCCATGAAGAAACGGCGCGGGAAACATGGAGCGCGCTTTGGGCGGAAGATCGACGTCGTTCGTTGCCAGTCGGGATTTTGGGTGGGGTGCATGATTGGGGGTAATCGGGGAGGGGCGGGGAACGAAATTCACAACGTACGTTTTTTGACCACTCGGGCAATACTATCGTTTCGGACCAGTCACCCCGGAAGCGGTCCGCGAATCTCCGCCGGCAGGATGCGAATCAGCCCGGCTGCCGAGTCAAACACCCACCGTTCGCGCCGTCCGGCGACGACGCGCACCCCTCAGTCTTGTCTATCCGTTTCCAGGAGTGTTGGGTCGTGGTTCGATCGGGCCGGCCCCGGCTACGGGACGACACCGCCGACCGACGGGCCGCTGCTGCCTCGGTCCCGATAGCAGCCGGCGATCGTGCGACCGTCGTCGAGAAACACCCAGTCGTATTCAATCCAGTAGCCGGTGGAGCCGATCTGCGTGCGCATGATCAGGCGCGCCTTCGGCCGGATGATCGAAACGGTCAGCGTTTGATCCCGCTTTTCGGTCGGCTGGTTCAGCTCGCGCACGGTCCGGGCGCCAAAGTCGATCAGGAAATCGTGCCGGTTCTGGGTGTCGCCCGTATAGTTGATCACATAGTAGTGCTGACCGGACGGGTGAATTTCCGTTTGGACGACGGTCACGGGTCTGCCGCTGTCCGGAAGCGCTGACGTGGCGGATGAACCCTGGCCCACCTTTCGGGCGCAATTCCAGATGCGCAGATCCTGGATTTCACCCCGGAAATGCCGGCCGTAGTTGGCGTTGTAGCCGACCGTGACGTTGGAATCTGGGAGAAAGGCGATCTTTCCCAGAAAACAGGGCTGGGTGGCCACGAGAGCTCCATCGACATACAATCGGAGCTGCGTCCCTTCGCGCTGGAAGATGATGCGCTGCCAGACCCCGGCCTGAAGGCGATGGGTGATCGCGCTGCCGGTGGTGCCGTTGCCGATGGCGAAGATGAAGCTGTTTGTGTCGTCCTGGTTTTGCTGGATGACGATCGCGAGGTTGGCGCGATGGTTGAAGTCGATGATGTCCGCGTAGGTTTGCTGGGGGGCGCCGGGCCTGACCGTCAGCTCGATGGTGAAATCATCCTCCAGGCGCGGGGTGATGTTCGTTCCCAAGGCGGAACCCCCGCTGTTGCCGTCGAAAACCCCGGAGGAATAGGCCGCGATCGGGGACGTTTCGTCGGGGCTGAGGGTGGGCGGGCGCGCGCCGGCCCAGACCGCCACGTCCTTCAGATCACCCTTGAAATGCCGTCCGTAGGTTTTGTTGTAGCCGATCGTGGCGTCCGAATCCGGCAGATAGCTGATCGCCCCGGCAAAGCACGGCTGGGTGGCGACCAGGGCCCCATCGACATACAGCCGCAGCTGCGCCCCTTCGCGCTGGAAGACAACGCGCTGCCAGACCCCGGCTTGGAGCCGGTGAGTGATCGCGTTGCCGGCGGCGCCGTTGCCGATGGCGAAGATGAAGTTGTTCGTGTCGTCTTGGTTCTGCTGGATGACGATCGCGAGGTTGGCGCGATGATTAAAGTCGATGATGTCCGCGTAGGTTTCCTGGGTGGCGGCGGGCCGGACCGTCAGCTCGATGGTGAAATCGCCCGGCAGTTGGGCCGGCAGCTTCTGTCCGAGGGTGAAGCCGGCGTTGCGGCCATCAAAGGAACCCTCGGAGAAAACCGCCAGCGGAGCGGCGGTTGCGGCGCGGAGTGAATCCGAAATGCCGCTGCAGAGGCAGGCGGCCAGAAGCAGCCACGGGAAGGCGAGGCGCGAAGAAGGGCAGGAGATCGTTTTCATCGGTAAAACAAGGGTCCGCCTCCGGCCCGAGTCGGTCCGCCCGGCGGGAAAGGGCTTAAGTGGAAAACGCCGGGACGGGCCGAAAGGAGGGCTGGTCGGTCGGTGGAACGGGCCAGTCAGACGAAGTCGTGAAAGAGTGTCAACGCGCTCAGGAAGGCGCCAAGGCATTCTGCGAACTCGCGGCGGAACTCGGCTACCACGTGATCAACCTGATGTATCCGGACGACATCCCGGCGACAGTTTGCGCCGGGGACGGCAATCCAGGGGCCCTTGCACTTCGTTCAGCATTGAGCCGCAAGGTCGACGTGTTTTGCTGACGCCCACCATGCTCTCGCACCTGTCTCACCGGCTTTCAGCAGGCTTCGTGGTCGGATTCCTCGCGCTGGTCCCGGCTCGCGCCGCGGACAAGTTCGCCGCCATCCCGGAACGGATGCAGGCATTCGTGGACCAAGGCGAGATTTCCGGGGCGGTGACGCTCGTCGCAACGAAGGACCGCATCCTCCACCTCGTTGCCGTCGGCCAAAGCGACGTCGCGAGCGGGCGGAAGATGAAGACCGACGACCTGTTCTGGATCGCTTCGATGACCAAGCCGATGTCTGCCACGGCCGTCGCGATGCTCGTCGACGAGGGCAAGCTGAGCTTCGACGACCCGGTGGCAAAATACCTCCCGGAGTTCCGCGACCTCTGGGTGCTGCAGGAACAGACTGCAGAGCGGCGGGTGCTGGTTCCGGCCGCGCGTCCGATCACGGTGCGGGATCTGCTGACCCACACCAGCGGCCTGGGCGAATACGTGGCCTATGGTCCCCATTGGACGCTGGCCGAGATGATCAAGGGCGTGGTGCGCGAGCCGTTGAAGTTCCAGCCCGGAAGCAAGTGGAGCTACTCGACCGCCGGCATCGACACGCTGTGCCGCATCGTTGAGGTGGCCAGTGGCATGCCGTTTGGCGAGTTCATGCAGCGGCGGCTGTTCGATCCGCTCGGCATGAAGGATTCGACGTT
>Ga0182017_10000586_pt1 | contig 28820 bp, 24 predicted proteins | sample 712E3DmetaG_FD_120492 | JGI IMG/M metagenome (GOLD analysis project Ga0182017, IMG submission 120492) | Permafrost microbial communities from Stordalen Mire, Sweden - 712E3D metaG | ecosystem: Environmental > Terrestrial > Soil > Wetlands > Permafrost | place: Sweden: Stordalen | collected... | reverse complement strand
TTTTTAAACCGTGAATATAAAACAGTGGCAATCGTGGCAGTCGTCATGTTTGTCCTTCTCTATTTTCTTGGGATTTGGACAGCCATCGGTTTTATTATCGGGACCGTCGGCTCCGCTCTTGCCGGCTACATCGGCATGATGGTAACTGTACGTTCTAACGTTCGTACTGCCGAAGCAGCCAAAGGCGGTTTGCAAAAAGCGCTGACTCTGGCATTTAAAGGCGGCTCGGTAACAGGGCTTATGGTCGTTGGACTAGGACTTATCGGTGTTGCCGGTTTTTATACATTAACCAAGGCTGTTGCACCCGAATCAACGTTTCACGCCCTCGTCGGATTAGGGTTCGGCTGCTCGCTGATGAGTGTTTTTGCGCGTATCGCGGGTGGAATTTACACGAAAGCGGCGGACGTAGGCGCCGACCTTGTCGGAAAAGTGGAAGCAGGCATTCCCGAAGACGATCCCCGTAACCCCGCGGTTATCGCTGACAACGTTGGTGATAACGTCGGCGACTGCGCCGGAATGGCGGCGGACCTTTATGAAACATATACCGTGACCATTGTCGCGGCAATGCTTTTGGCAAAAACCGTTTTTAACGCTAACTATGCTCCGGGCCACTGGAGCCGTTGGGTTGAATTTCCCCTTCTTATCGGAGGAATTTCCATTGTTGCTTCCATTATCGGGACATACTTCGTGAAAATGGGGAAGAAACAATACATCATGGGAGCGCTTTACAAAGGACTCGCGGTTTCGGGCGTTCTTGCGGCTCTGGCGTTTTATTTCGCATCGAAGGTTTTCCTCGGTAAACTGCCCGGTGCCGAAGTGATATTTTCGGCCAAGGCCGTATTTTGCATGGCGATCATCGGACTCGCGCTTACCGGACTTATCGTCATGATCACCGAATATTTTACCTCGACGAGTTTCAACCCCGTCAAGCATATCGCTTCAGCCTCGCAGACCGGGCACGCGACGAATATCATTGCCGGCCTCGCGGTCAGCATGAAGTCGACCGCGTTGCCGGTGCTTACCATCTGCGCGGCGATCGGAGGGGCTTACTTTCTTGGAATCCATAGCGCGACGGCAAATCATTTTGCCAATCCGGTTTTAGCAGGTTTGTTCGCCATCGCGCTTTCGGCCGTGGCCATGCTTTCCATGACCGGGATCGTGGTCGCCATCGACAGCTATGGCCCGATCACCGACAATGCGGGCGGCATCGCCGAAATGGCCGGGCTCGACGAGAAAGTCAGGGCAATCACCGACCCGCTTGACGCAGTGGGAAACACCACAAAAGCCGTCACCAAGGGCTATGCAATCGGCTCTGCCGCGCTTGCGGCGCTCGTTCTTTTTGCCGAATTTTCACGTTCGTTCGGCGGCGCGGTAACCTTCGACCTCTCCAACCCGATGGTATTGATCGGGTTATTCATCGGCGGTCTCCTGCCGTTTTATTTTGGCTCTCTTCTTATGGAAGCGGTTGGTAAAGCCGCAGGGACCATTGTTGAAGAAGTCCGCAGGCAGTTTAAAGCAATTCCGGGGATCATGGCAGGCACGGCAAAACCCGAATATGGCAAATGCGTTGATATAGTTACAAAAGGCGCGATCAAGCAGATGATGCTCCCCGCGCTTATTCCTGTTGCAACGCCCATTCTTGTTGGATTGATTCTTGGTAAAGAAGCGCTCGGCGGCGTGCTTATCGGCGCGATTGTAACCGGGCTTTTCCAGGCAATTGCAATGACTAGCGGCGGCGGCGCATGGGACAATGCAAAGAAATACATTGAGAACGGCGCATTCGGCGGCAAAGGCTCCGACGCCCATAAAGCGGCGGTAACCGGCGACACCGTGGGCGACCCGTACAAAGACACGGCAGGACCTGCCATTAACCCGATGATCAAGGTCGTAAACATCGTGGCGCTGCTGATTGTTCCGCTCATTAAGTAAAAGCGGATTTTATATCAGTAAAAAAATGGCAGGAGTAAAGCTTCTGCCATTTTTATTTCGTCTGAACCGTGTATTGCCGAAGATATATGGATTTCACTGATTATTTTTTCGTTTTTATCTGTGTAATCATATAATCAGTGTGAATCTGTGGTTACGCTCATGATGTATTTTCAAGCCCATGCACGAACTTTCGGTTGCGGAAAGTATCCTGAATACAATAGAACAACACCTGGGCGGGAAAAAGATCCTGACCAAAATCAATCTTTCGATAGGCCCTTTGTCTGGGGTTTCCGCGGAGTCGCTCGAATTCTGGTTTTCCGAAATTGTCAAAGAAAAAGGTTTCGGCACTCCGGTGCTCGAAATAAAAAAACCCAAGGCCTCGGCTGTTTGCGCACAATGCAAAAACACCTATGAAGTGAAAAGTTTCTATTCGGGTTGCCCGCAATGCGGAAATTTTGAACGTACGGTTTCTTCAGGATATGAATGCGTTATTGATTCCATAGAAATAGAAATGGAGACGGAATAATGTGTGAAGAATGCGGATGCGGCGAATTGTATGATAAACCGGAAAAATCCGAAAAGCCCGTCGAAAGCCACGGACACCATCACGATCATCATCACGACGATGACCATGATCATCACCACGCACATCATGACCATACTCTTCATCATGAACATTCTCATTCCGACACGCATACAAAAACCCTGGACATAGGTCTTTCGGCCCTGAAAAAAAACGACGATTATGCGATGCGCAATCGTAAATTTTTCCACGAACGAAATGTTTTGGCCGTAAATTTAATAAGCTCGCCGGGAAGCGGTAAAACAACCCTCCTCGAACAAATGGCCAGGCTGCTCGGCAAATCCATGGCCGTTGTTGTGGGAGACATTCAAACAAGGCGCGACGCGCAGCGCATCGAGGCATGTGGAAGTCCGGCGTATCAAATAGAAACAAACGGCGCGTGTCATCTGGACGCCCACGGCGTGGGACATGCTCTCGAAAAGCTCGATTTCACCGATGTAAAAATTTGCATCATAGAAAATGTGGGAAACCTGGTGTGTCCGGCCGCATACGATCTTGGAGAGGCATTCAAGGTTGCCATTCTTTCCGCCCCCGAAGGAGACGACAAGGTCTTAAAATATCCCTCGATTTTTTCACGGGCCTCAATAGTGCTTATTAACAAGATGGACATTGCCGGGTATCTTGATTTTGACGTGGAAAAGGTAAAAAAAGAGTGCAAAAGCCTGAACGATCAGTGTGATATTTTTTTAATTGCCGCGAAAACAGGGCAAGGCATCGAGGATTTCTGTCAATTCCTGAAAATTAAACGGGCGCGGCAAAAATTTTAAATAATCCGAAAATGCCAGATTAAGGATCTTCAATTTGCTCGCACTTGCGCGGAATATTATTTTAATCAACTTCGCTTTTGCGCAATAATCATCGGCCATACATATCAAAGAGGCTTTTTGATGAACCAGATCTCTTTTCTACTCCTGTTTCCTCTTGCTCCCGCATTACTCCTGGCTTTTATATCAAACCAAATTGTCCGGAATTTAATCGTATGGGTCAGTTCGCTGGCGCTTATTTTTGTTTCGCTTTCCTTGGCAACCGCGCATTTAGGGACCTCTCCGGAATTTTTTTCAGTCGATTCGCCGGTTCTTGAAAAACTGTTTTTTGCCGGGGAAATAATTCTCTCGCTGTATTTGCTCTGGCGCTGCAGGGGTATCAATAAAAAAGAATCGTATATTCCCGTGCTCATAATTTTACAGGCAGGAATCGGCATATTCCTTGAATTAAGCGGCAAATTGCCCAAGGTCGAAAACGCTTTTTACGTTGATAATCTTTCGATTATCATGGCGCTTATTATCGGGATCATCGGGACGATCATCTGCATTTACTCCCTCGGATACATGAAGGAATATCATGAACACCATAAAGAAATGAAAGAAAACAGCCGCGGGTTTTTCTTCATATTCTTTCTGTTTCTTTCGGCAATGTTCGGCGTGGTTTTGTGCAATAATCTTGTATGGTTGTTTTTCTTCTGGGAAGTTACGACCCTGTGCTCGTTCTGGATGATCGGTTATTCGAAGACCGAAGAAGCGAAGCGCAATTCCTATTTGGCGCTCGGTATGAACCTCATCGGCGGGCTTGGCTTTTCAATCGCACTTGTCTATCTGACGTTTTTCACCAAGGCCCCTACTATTGAACTCGACAAGCTTATTCACGCGGGTTCGGCGCTGGCGCTTATTCCCGCCTGCCTTATTTGTTTCGCCGGATTGGCAAAATCGGCCCAACTGCCGTTTTCTTCCTGGCTCCTTGGGGCAATGGTCGCACCGACGCCGGTGTCCGCGTTATTGCATTCAAGCACCATGGTAAAGGCCGGCGTGTTCATTATAATAAAAATGGCGCCCATTCTCCAACATACGACCGCCGGTCTGTTTTTAGCCGGTGTCGGCGGCGTGACCTTTTTGATGGCTTCTTTGATGGCCGTTTCACAGAGCAACGCGAAACGCGTCCTTGCCTATTCGACGATCGCCAATTTAGGGCTTATCGTCACCTGCGCGGGAGTAGGAACGTATGAGGCAATCTGGGCCGCGCTCCTGTTGGTTGTTTTTCATGCGCTCGCGAAAGGTCTCCTTTTCCTTACCGTCGGGACCGTGGAGCATAAAATCGGGAGCCGGGACATCGAAGATATGGAAGGCCTTATCGTGTTAAAGCCCTTCCTCGGCGTCGTCATGCTCATCGGCATAGCGGGCATGTTCCTTGCGCCGTTTGGAATGCTTATAAGTAAATGGGCCTGTTTGAAGGCGCTCATGGACGCGAGTCCGATCCTTGCCGTGCTTCTTGCCTACGGAAGTGCGCCGACGCTTTTTTTCTGGTCGAAATGGATGGGAAAGATCCTGAGCGTGTCTTCGAATGCGGTTACCATGGAATCCCCGGTTGATACGAACGAAGCCACGGCCTTGACGTCCCTTGCGATCCCAACGGTTCTTACCTGTTTGCTTTTTCCCCTGATCGCTTCCGTTGCCATTGAACCGTATATTTCGAACCTTTACGGACAGACAATGTCGCTTTCGCGGGGAAACATGCTCATCATGACGATAATGCTCGGGCTTATTATTTTAGTGCCGCTGGGTTTTGTTTTTTACCCGCGAAAACAGAAACACGTTTCCTCCTATCTGGCGGGGGCGAATGTTTCGGGAAGCACCTCGTTTTTAGGGGCCATGGGGGTCGTCAAAGACGTTGCGACACGCAACTATTATCTCAGCGCAGCTTTTGGAGAGGCAAAATTGTCGAAGGCAAGTGTGATACTTGGGGGCGCGCTTATACTCGGCATGTTCGTGGTGGTGATCATATGACAAAAATCGCTCTGGTCTTGGCGTATGTTATCGGCGGTGGCGTGCTCGGCGGCCTGCTTTCGGGGTTCGACCGGATCCTTACGGCCAGGATGCAAAGCCGGAAGGGCCCGCCGCTATTACAGCCGTTCTTCGACGTGCTTAAGCTCATGGACAAGCGCACGGTCGTGGTAAATAATTACCAGACATTTTATGTCGCGTGTTTTCTTATTTTTATCGTATTGACGGGATCGCTTTTTTTCGTGGGCGGCGACCTGTTGCTTACCATTTTTGCCCTGACCGTCGCGGGCATTTTTCTGGTGCTCGGCGCTTATTCTTCACATTCCCCCTACAGCACGATCGGCGCGGAGCGGGAACTGCTCCAGATGATGGCCTATGAACCGGCGCTTTTGATCGCGGCGCTGGGCATGTACTGGGTGACAAAGAGTTTTCACGTGAGCGCGATTGTTTCATATTCGCATCCGCTTATCGCGGTGCTGCCGGGGATTTTTATCAGCGTGCTTTTCATTCTTACCATAAAGCTCCGCAAATCGCCGTTTGACCTTTCAACGTCCCATCATGCCCACCAGGAGCTTGTCAAGGGCCTGACCACGGAGTTTTCCGGGTCTTCGCTTGCGATGATCGAAGTCGCCCATTGGTATGAAAACATCATGCTCATGGGTTTCGTGTATTTGTTTTTTGCGTCCAGCCCGATCATCGGCATCGCGGCGACGATTCTTGTATATATACTGGAAGTCCTGATCGATAATATGTATGCACGGCTTACCTGGCAATTCACCATTGTGTCGTCCTGGACCGTTACTGCCGGACTGGCAGTGACCAATTTGATGGCAATAACACTATTATTGAAATAGCTTGAGGCAAACGATGGCATATTTTAAGAAATCACCTTGGATATTTCACTACGACGCATCCAGTTGCAACGAGTGCGATATTGAAGTGCTGGCTTGCCTTACACCGCTGTACGACATCGAACGATTCGGTATCATCAACACCGGAAACGCGAAGCATGCCGACATTTTTCTGGTCACCGGCTCCGTTAATGAGCAAAACCGAAGCGTGATAAAAAACCTGTACGATCAGATGGCCGACCCTAAAGTCGTCGTGGCCATAGGGATTTGCGCCACGAGCGGGGGCATTTTCCGCACGTGTTACAATGTCCAGGGCGGCATCGACAAACTCATTCCCGTCGACGTGTATGTTCCCGGTTGCGCGGCACGGCCCGAATCGATCATCGACGGGGTCGTCAAGGCGCTCGGCGTCCTTGAACAAAAAGCCATGGCACTCAAACACGAACAATTAGTGGAAAGCGTTTAAAGATAACCATGGCGGAAACCCTGATAAAAATTGACAAGTCAGAACTTCTGGCAAAAGTAAAGGAACTGCAGGCCAAGGGAAATCGGCTTGTACAGATCGCGTGTACGCTCGCCGATGAATTTGAAATCACCTATAGTTTCGATAAAGACCTGGCCCTGACGAACCTGCGAGTGATGGTTTCAAAAGCCGAACCAAGCATACCCAGCATTACCGATATCTATTTGTGCGCCTTTGGTTATGAAAATGAGTTGCAAGACCTTTTCGGGCTGACGGTCCCCGGAATGAAATTGAATTTCAATGGAAATTTCTATATGACCGCAATCAAAACGCCGTTTAACACCGGCGCCAAAAAACAAGAAGCGCGGTAAACCATTATGGCACAACGAACAATAATACCTTTCGGTCCGCAGCACCCCGTTCTTCCCGAACCCATACACCTTGATCTTGTCATGGAAGACGAAACCGTTGTAGAGGCCGTTCCGTCGATAGGGTTTATCCATCGTGGATTGGAAAAACTTGCGGAAACGAAAGACTTTCAGGAAATGACCTATGTCGCGGAACGCATTTGCGGCATCTGCAGTTTTATTCACGGTCAGGGATATTGTCAGGCAGTTGAAGACCTGATGAACATTGCCGTGCCGCAAAGGGCGAAGTTTTTACGGGTCATCTGGGGTGAAATGTCGCGTATCCACAGCCATCTGCTGTGGCTGGGCCTCGCGGCGGACGCCTTCGGCTTCGAAAGCCTGTTTATGCATTCGTGGCGCGTCCGGGAAGCGCTGCTTGACATTATCGAAGAAACAACGGGCGGACGGGTGATTTTCGGGTCATGCAAGGTCGGCGGCGTGCGGAGAAACATCGAAAATGAAAAGCTCAAGACCATAACCATTGAGCTTAAAAAAATAGAGAAAATGAGCCGTGAAATCACCAATGTCTTTGAAAAAGACGGATCGGTAAAACGCAGACTTTCCGGCATAGGGGTACTGTCGAAAGACGAGGCTTATGCATTAGGTGCCGTTGGCCCGACTCTGCGGGGCAGCGGCAACGCGTCGGACACCAGAAAACGCGGTTATGCGGTTTATGGCGAACTTTCTTTTGAGCCGATGGTTGAAACAGCAGGCGATTGTTTTGCCCGCTGCATGGTCAGGGTACGGGAGATCTATCAGTCTTTCGATCTGATTTATCAGGCAATCGGAAAAATCCCGGATACCGAAATAGACGTTAAGGTTGTCGGCAATCCTCCTGCCGGAAGCGAAACCTTCATGCGGTTGGAACAGCCCCGCGGCGAAGTCGTTTATTATCTCAAGGGAAGCGGCACCAAGTTCCTGCAACGGTTTCGGGTCCGAACGCCGACGTTCGCCAATATCGCGCCGCTGGTCGTGGCCCTTAAAGGCTGCCAATTGGCCGACGTGCCCAACATCGTCCTTACCATCGATCCTTGTATCAGTTGCACAGAGAGGTAAAAAATGGGTTCATTTGGGATTTTTAAAATGGTCACCGGATGGGCATTCCAAAAGCCCGCGACGCGCTTATACCCATTTGTCAAACGCGAACCCTATGCCAACACCCGCGGAAGCATCGAAATAGACATTCAAAAATGCACGTTTTGCACGCTGTGCCAGAAAAAGTGCCCGACCGAAGCGATCGTGGTAAAAAAACCGGAAAAAATATGGGAAATTGACCGTCTGCGCTGCATTTCCTGCGCCGCATGCGTGGACGTATGCCCGAAAAAATGCCTGAGTATGCTCACCTCGTATTCGCCATCCGTTACCTCAAGAACGATTGATTCCTTTACACAGGAACAACCTAAAAGCCCTTCCGAAGCGACTGTGGCGGCGGAATAATCTTCTTTTTCTTACAATCATTGTTTCGTATAGTGGACCGCCGGGCATGCCCTGAGCCGGCGCGCGCTTTCTTCGGCCGTAATGTCCCGTTGCGGCATGGCCAGCATTTCGTAACCCACCATGAATTTTTTTACCAATGCGGAACGTAAAAGCGGCGGATAGTAGTGGATGTGAAAATGCCATTCATCGTACGGCTGGTCATTGGTGGGTTTTTGATGGATGCCCATTGAATACGGGAAACTGGTTTCGAAAAGATTATCATACCGTATCCCGATACCGTGCATGATTTCAGCCAAAAGGAGCTTGTGCGTTTCGGAGAGCGTTCCGATATCGGTCATGTGTGTTTTGGGAATGATCATTGTTTCGAACGGCCATATTGCCCAGAACGGCACGAGCGCGACAAAGGCGTCGTTTTCAAGCACGATCCTGGATTGCATGCTCTTTTCCAGACTTACATAGTCGCAGAGAAGGCAAGTCTTGTTTTTTTCAAGGTATTCTTTCTGTTTGGCGCCTTCGGTGGCGGGCAGAACAGGCACGGTCTCATTGGCCCAGATCTGACCGTGTGGGTGCTGGTTCGAGCAGCCCATGACATCTCCGCGGTTTTCAAATATCTGCACATGATTGATATAGGGGAGCGCTCCGAGCTCTTTATATTGTTCGATCCATACGCTGACCACCTGCCGAAGATCTTCGGGCTCCATAAGGGCGAGCGTGAGATTGTGCCGTGGGGAAAAACAGATGACCTTGCATAAACCGCGTTCGCTTTTTGCTACGAGCAGGTTTTTTTCCGACATGCTGTCTGAAGGAATAGTGGGAATCAAAGCGGAAAAATCATTTATAAAAACATGCGTGCTGGAATATTTCGGGTTTTTGCTGCCGTCGGCGCGGGTGTTTCCCGGGCAGAGGTAACAACCAGGATCGAAATCCGGCAGTACCATGCTAGGGGATTTTTCCACCTTTCCCTGCCAGGGCCGTTTGGTCCTGTGCGGGGAAACCAGAAGCCATTCACCGAGCAGCGGATTAAAGCGGCGATGAGGATAATCGGAAAGATTCATGTAAAGCGCGACTCCAAATTAACTTTTTAAAGAATTAAGGACCAACCTGCCTGCCGGCAGGTAAGTTACTGTAGTCAGGACTTATCCATGCGTGCCGTATGGAAAAGTCAGACACAGTAACTAATTGCTCTTACAACACCTAAAACCGGTTTGAGGTTTTGCTTCACCCTCGCCGCCGGCCGCGATGGCTTGACATTTCGATAACGGGCCGCCCATAGCTGCAGCACCGTTATCCGCTCCTCTGACCCATTCGAAGACATTTCCAACCATGTCATAGACGCCGAATTTGCCAATGCAATGGTTACGATTGCCGGAAGGCTCGACGACGCGGCCGTCGGAATTGCAGGCCAGTTTATCGTACGTCCAGCCGTAGGAATAAGCATATCCTTCGATCCCGCTGCAGGCCCACTGCCATTCCCTCGACTCGCAGAGCCGCTTGCCCTGTTTTTCACAGAGGTTTTGTGCGTCCTGATACGATACGTTTACCTGTGGGACTGCGCCTGCCTTGTTTGGATATTCATATTTATCGATACATATTTTAAAAAACGGCCGACCGGATTTGCCCGGCGGTACGTCGACGAGAATCATGGAGGGGGGACAGATGAGCGGCCGCGCGTACAGTTCAATACTGTCGGCCACGGAGCTTTCCTGTGAGTGCCGGAAAATCTGCACGATTTGACTGAATGAATAATCATTTTTTACATTGTCTTTGCTCAGGAATGAAACATTTTTGTCATTTTCACCAATGATTTTTCCCGCCAGCACGATATTCGGCTTTGCGTTTCCATAGTCGTCGGTTTCGGAGTTTTTCAGGACAAGCGTATCAAAAACCAAAGGCGCTTCCTGCTTTGGGTCCGTGGAGGAAGAGTCCATTTTCAGCGATGACGCGAAAGCAATATTGTCAATGATGGATTTCGCAAGGGGAATTATCGCGCTTCCGCTATTGAGTTTGATATTATCATCATCGATGGCCATGAGGCTCCCCTTGAAAACCGTCCCGTTTTTTATATGGACTTCGAGCATTTGGCCAACGGGCTGTTTTTTCTGGACTTCATCGTACGTCATTAAATCCTGGCCGGATGCACCATTGGCCTGGCCATTTTGAGGCGTATTTGTAATGAGTTTATATTCAACAATGAGGCTTTTGCCAAAGGTTGAGAAAGTGCCTTTACTATCAAGAATAATAGAAGTGTCCGTTTTTGAATCAACCACGCCTTCTAATTCGTCGCCGGTGGTCAGGACCATGTGATACGTTTTGCCGACGGCGATATCATTGAGGGAATCTAAAGCATAGGAATAATACACACCAGATACAGCTAAGAGCACGCCGCAAAGTATTAATTTCTTTTTCATGGCTTTCCGTCCTTCCCCAAAGGGGATTTAGCGCCGGACAAAAACAGGTACGATGTATTTTAAAAATAAATACCACGACCGGCAATTATAGAAACAAAGTTATTAAAAATACTATTTATGGAGTTACTACAGTCCGAAAATAAAATTCCCATTAAATCGTGGTGCAAGCATATTGAAAACGGCGCCATGACGCAGGCCCGTAATCTTACGGCGCTGCCCTTTGTTTTCAAGCATGTTGCCCTGATGCCGGACTGCCATGAAGGGTTCGGCATGCCCATCGGCGGGGTAATAGCCTGTATGGATGCCATAATTCCCAATGCCGTCGGCGTTGATATCGGTTGCGGCATGCGCGCCGTGCAAACCAACCTCGATGCGGCTGCTATCGATACGGAAACCGTACGGACCATCCTTAATGGATTTCGCCTTCACATTCCCATGGGTTTTGACCACCATAAAAGGGACCAATCCTGGGACGGCTTCACCCAATCTCCTGATTTGTCTATTATCCAGACGGAGCTTTCTTCGGCAAAGAGACAACTCGGGACCCTGGGAGGAGGAAACCATTTCATTGAAATTCAAAAAGGAAATGAGGGTAAAATTTGGCTTATGGTCCATAGCGGAAGCAGAAATTTTGGGTACAAAATTGCTGGTCATTACCACGAGAAAGCCATGGCCTTTTGCGAAAAGCACCATATCTGTCTTCCCGACCGGAATTTAGCGTATCTGCCCATGGGCGCGCGTGAGGCGCAGGAATACAAAGCGGCAATGGAATTTGCCCTGTTGTTCGCGCGGGCTAACCGTGAGTTTATAAAGCAAAGGTGTATGGAGCTTATGCAAAGTGCCACGCATTGTCAAGGTATCGGCGAAATTGACATTCATCATAATTACGCGGCGCAGGAAAAACATTTTGGCCGGAGCGTTATCGTTCATCGAAAAGGGGCGACAAGCGCCATGAAAGGACAGCCGGGCATTATTCCCGGCAGCATGGGAACGGCATCCTACATTGTGCGGGGAAAAGGCAACCCGGAGAGTTTTATGTCGTGCTCCCATGGCGCAGGCAGGGCAATGGGCAGAAACGACGCCAACAGGCGCCTGACCCTTGAAGATGTTAGGGTAGCCATGAAAGGCGTTGTTTTCGACGGTTGGAAAAGCGGAAAAAGAAATAAACTCAATCTAAGCGAAGCCCCACAGGCTTACAAGAACATTGAAACGGTAATGGAATCACAGAAAGATTTGGTTGAAATTCAAACGAAATTATTACCTTTGGGAGTAGTAAAAGGATAAGAGTACTACACGGATTTATTTAAAGGAAGGCTCCATTGATTACCCTTAAAATCGGAATTGATGATTCGGGCGCTCGCCTGGACCGGCTGTTGCGCAAGAGCCTGCCGCTGACAAAGCTTTCGGACATATATCGTCTTGTTCGCACGGGCCGCATCCGGATAAACGGCAAAAAAACAAAACAGGACTACCGGCTCCGTGAAAACGATGTTTTGGAAATGGACATCGACCAATCGGAACTGCCGAAAAAAAACACTTCGGCAACGGAAGCTCTTGTAAATCTTGCCGGCACGGATTTCTTCAAACGGAACCTGAATATCATTTTTGAAGACGAGGATTTGATCGCCTGCAACAAGCCCCCGAATTTAGTGGTGCATCCTGGCACGGGGCACAACGTTCATGATACGCTCATTGATATTGTCAAAAGCTATGTCCTGACAAAAAAACATACGCACGAGGCCAATGAACCCACACTGGTGCACCGCATAGACCGGGACACTTCGGGGATCGTGCTCATCGCCAAAAACAAGAGGATGCTCCGGTATCTGCATTCACATTTCCGCGACCATCAGATCGACAAGAAATATAGTGCCGTTTGCCATGGAAGGCCGCCCAAGAAAAGCGGCGTCATAGAGGTCAAGCTTGCAAAGACCCTCGAACGGAATTCCGGAACGAAAGTAACGGTTGATGAAAATGGTCAGCCGTCTAAAAGCCACTATGTTGTTTTACAATCCAACGGGCGGTTTTCGACCCTGCAGGTGACTATCGGCACCGGCAGGACGCACCAGATACGCGTTCATCTGGCCCATATCGGCTGTCCGGTCGTGGGCGACGTACGCTACGGCGACAAAGACCTTGACAAGGCGCTTTTCATGAGAAGAAATATTTCTCGCCGTCTCTATCTTCATGCGCACCATATCAGTTTCATACATCCTCTCGACAATAAGCGCCTGACACTGACGGCCCCTGTTCCCGATGAGTTTAGCTCGTTTTTGAAGGAAACGGAAGCTACGTAGTAGTCCCGGTTTTTCATTGTCCTTCACTGTGCCGTATGGTAAAATAGTAGATTAATGGATAAAGCAACCCGTTTAAAAACAGGTACGTTTCATCTCAGCATGGCCATGCCCTATGGAACATTCAGAAGATCTCGATGAAAAAGCCACTAAGGTTTTTCAGAAATCCGTTGATAAATTCAAGATAAAAATCCACAATATTCTTCCTACCCTCGAACGCACGTTTCTTCAAATCGGTTCTACCATTGGTAAATATAGAATCATTGAAGAAATCGACCGCGGCGGTATGGCGGTTGTTTATAAGGCCCTCCAGCTCGACCTGGACCGGGAAGTCGCCCTGAAAGTTCTGCCCGCGAATATTACCATTAACCGCAGGTTTGTCGATCGCTTTCTTTCGGAGGCGCACGCAGTGGCCCGGTTGCAGCACCCCAATATCGTCAATATTCATGAAGTTGCGGTTGAAAACAACGTGTATTACCTTGCAATGGACTATATCTCAGGGATGAACCTTTACTATCACCTCAATTTCCAGAAGCCGAAGCTCGTGGAGGTTTTGGAAATTACCGCGAAACTTGCAGACGCGCTTGCTTATGCGCATAAACAGAAAATCATCCACCGCGATTTAAAATTAAACAACATCATCATGAGAGACCCCATTACACCGGTGCTTATTGATTTCGGTCTGGCAAAGGCCCTCGAAGGCGAAGATGTTGCGCTTACAAAAACCGGGGAAATCATGGGTTCTCCGGCATATATGGCCCCGGAGAGGCTCGCGGGTTCCAACACAGACGCGCGCAGCGACATCTGTTCCCTTGGAATAATGCTCTATGAGATGCTGACGTTTAAAAACCCCTACCTTGACCCTCGCAGCATGCCCCAGACGACCATGAACGTCATGGAGGCCAACCCCATTCTTCCGAGAAAGCTCGTGCCGTGGCTCCCCGCGGAAATAGAGGCGATCACCCTTAAGGCCATGCAAAAAGACCCTGACAAACGGTATCAGACCATGGATGAATTTGCCGCCGACATCAGACGCTACCAGAAAGGCGAACAGGTCCTTGCAAACCCGCCGTCGTTATGGTCAAAAGGCAAACACCTTCTTCATGCGTATTGGCCTGTTTTCGCGATCGGCCTGCTTACAATGATGTTCTCCTCGCTGTTTGCGCTTTCTTTCTACTATAACAATAAAAAGGAGCAGCCGTATTGGCAGCTTGCCTATGATTCGGAAAATAGCAGGACGAACCATAATAACGACTGGTATACTTCCTCCGAAGGAAAAAAAGACGCTATAAAGTGGCGGCTGCAAAACAATGAACTCCGTTCGCCGGAAACCGGTTATTCGTTTATAAGGCTTAAAAGGTTTTTTTCGCATGATGTACGGATAGAATTCGACATAAAAACGGAATCCGAAAACTTTTCGAACGTGGGTTTGTTTCTTAATGGAATCTGTCCGGACAGCGGGTATTGTTTTCATATTCTTAGAGGCGCGAACGGCCGGTGCGGAATTTCGTATCCGGGAAGCGATTTTCTTTTTTCGGATTATAATCCGATAGAATTCATTGCCGGCACGCACTATCATGTTTGCATAGAAAAAAAAGAGAAGGCGCTGTCGTTTAAAGTCAATGACCTGACAATAGGAAGAATCTGGGATTTTTTTCCGCCCGCGGGAAAGAACCATCAACATCTAGGATTCTTCATTAACGGTTTTCCGTGTGAAATAAACAACGTGAAAATTTTTACCTATACCCATCCCCGGCCTTCGGAAAAAGACATAAGCGCGGACCGGTTCGCGCAGCGGGGCGAATATCAGCTTGCTTTGGAGGAATACCGGGAAATTCTTCCCGAACAGTTTGCGGAAGACGCGATCCAGGACATAAATCTTAAAATGTGTGATTGTCTGATCCGTCTGAGGAACTATGATGAGGCCAGAAAAATGTTTGAAAAAATGCCTCTTTCTGAAAAACCAGGCAACCGCCGTAACGCTAAACGCTTTTATTTAGAGGGTATGTTGAACGTTGTGCAGGACAGGGATTCGGCGGCGGACAGTTTATTTGTCAAGCTTTTCAAGAGTTCGCCCGAAAGCCCGATGAACCAGTCGGCCCAAAACCTTGCGGTATTGCACATCGTAAAGTCTCTCAGCGCTAATGATGCGGCTTCGGCCTTGGGGAAAATGAAAATGCTGGTTGATAATTTTCCCGTGTCGTCAAAAACGTGCGGCAAGACATATCTGATGATCATGGAATATTACCTGAACGCCGGATTGCTGGACAAGGCAAAAGACATCGGAGAAACGATCATGGATGCGTTCAAAAACGACCCCGATGTCCTGTTAACGGGCCGGGTCATGATGAGCAGAATTTACCTGGCAAAAGGCGATAAATCCATGGCAACGGACCTTTTAAACCAATGCATTGCCTCATATGTTCCGTCGGAGGCGGCCTGGCAGGCCTGGATGGAGCTGGCCGAGATTTATGAATATGACCTGAATAACGCCGATGCTTTTACCATATACCGGAAAATTTTCGATGATTGTCCCAAATATCTGATTTTTCCCTGGATGGCGCGTATAAAGATGGGCGAAATTGCAAATCGGGTCAATTACGAAGAAAAGCCGGACAGGATTTTTGACAATATAATATCGTCTCCGCATCCCTTTGCGTTTCCACGGCTTATCGCACGGTTTTATAAAGGCAGCGCAACGAAGGAAGAATTTAAAAATGCGTGGCTTTCTTTTTACCCGAACAGCAAGGAATATCTCAGGTATTATGCAAAGAAAGCGCTGGTGAACAACAAGCCTGAACAGGCGGAAGTGTATTTGGAAGAGTTCAAGGAAGACCTTCCGCCGAACACCTGGGCAGCGCTCCAGGTGAACAAAGCACTTTCTTTGCTGCAAAAATAATAAGCCTTGACGCGCAAAAACGATTTAGGTTATTTTATCGATCTTTATTTTATCCCGATATAGCAGGAACATGTTCCGAGATTTTATTGCCGGAAAAAAATATGTAGATCTCCATATCCATACGAAATACTCCGACGGTACGCATTCGGTACAGGAAATTATCGAACGGGCTTCGCAAAAGAAGCTGAAAGCGATTTCCATCACCGACCATGATTGTACAGATGCATACCCTTTTTCGCAGGAGTGGGGATTACAGCACGGCATTGAGGTCATTCCCGGAGTTGAGCTGTCAAGCGAAATCGATGGGGTTGACATTCATATTCTGGGGTATTTTTTAGACATTCATAATCCTGAACTTATCGGGAAACTCAAAGAGCTTAAGGAAGCACGGTACATCCGGGCTGAAAAAATAGTAGAGAATTTAAATAATCAGGGGATCGATTTACGTTTTGAAACGGTGCTTAATATTGCCAACGGGGCCGCGATCGGCAGGCCCCACATTGCCGCGGCGCTGCTCAAGGAAGAATTGGTTTACTCTTTTCGAGAGGCCTTTGAAAAGTATATAGGCTATGACTCGCCCGCCTATGAAAAAAAACTCACCATCCAGCCGCGCGATGTGTTTGAATTGATCCGGCAGGCCGGAGGAGTGCCCGTTCTGGCCCATCCGGGCGTTACCCATGTTGACCAGCGGGTCCCGCAGTTTATCAATGAAGGACTATTGGGAATAGAGGTGTTCCACACCGAACATACTTCCACCCAGGAGAGGTTTTACATGCATTTCTGCAAAAAGAACAATCTGGCATTTACCGGCGGCTCCGATTTCCATAACGGTAACCAGAGCAAATCGGAGATCGGAACGCCCAAAGTATCTTATAGCGCCGTTGAGAGCCTTAAAGACAAAGCTGCTCGAGGCGCCCAACAAACCCTGCAACTATAATCGCGGACCCTTACACGGTATTTTCTTTTTTATGCCAGCTCCATCAATAATGTTCGCGGCCGGCGACCCGTCCGGAGACCAGCATGCATCCGCTATCGTGCAGCGACTTTCAACCCTCATGCCGGGAGTGCGTTGTTTTGGCATCGGCGGGCCCGCAATGCGGTCAATGGGGTTTGAACCGCTCATGCGTTTTGAGGATTTCAATCGCATGGGACTGTGGGAAGTCCTGGTGCATTTGCCTTTTTTCCTTAAGGCGAAAAAAATTCTCACAACCGCGATGGATTCGAACAAACCAGAAGCGCTCGTGTGTGTTGATTACCCAGGATTGAACATTCCACTCATGAAAGAAGCGTATAAACGGGGAATCCCCGTTGTGTGGTACATTGTTCCGCAGGTTTGGGCCTGGAAAAAGAAACGCGCGGCGCTTCTGGGTAAATATGCTTCCTATATCGGGGCGGTTTTTCCTTTTGAGGTCGATTTTTTCAAGTCATATTCCGCACCAATATCATTTGTAGGGCATCCGCTTGTCGAGGCCCGGCAGTATAGGAACAAAGTCAACGGAACGGGCGAAATAAAAAACCAACGGGACCGTGATTCCATTCTTTTGCTTGTTCCCGGTAGCAGGAAACAGGAAGTTGCCGCAATACTACCCGTCATGATCAACGCGGCCGTGCTGCTTAAGCGGCAGTATCCTACTATGCGGGTTTTAGTTTCAAAATGCCATGGCCTACCGATGGAATTATATCAACCGGCATGTTTACAGACAGATATTGATGTTTTTGAAGGGCGCCTCAGTGACGTGCTCGACCGGGTCCGGTACGCATTGGTGACCTCAGGAACGGCCACGCTTGAAACCGCGTTTGCCGGGGTGCCGATGGTTATTGTGTACCGCACGTCGGCGGTGACGTATTGGATTTTAAAACAGATGGTCCGGGTGCCGTACATCGGGCTACCCAATATTGTGGCAGGAGAAAGAATCGTCCCTGAATGCATCCAGCGAAAGGCCAATGGGCATGAATTGGCTCAGGAAATGAAAAAGTATGTTGAATCGCCGGACTATTATGAATTGACCGTTAAAAAACTTGCCCGTCTAAGGGGCGTTCTTGGCGGTAAAAACCCTTCAGGTGAGGTTGCCTTGGCCATTGAAACAATAGTAAACAGAAAACGCTTGCACGAAAGCACCGTGGTTGGAAGAGGGCACGCTAATCGATGAGCTATAAAGAAAAACTGAATAGTAACTATTTTTCGTCAAAAAGCGTCGTCGACGCCTATTCGCTAAAGCGTGGATTGACCTATCCCGAAAAGGAACTTTTTGAAATGTTAATTGACAAAACGATGAACGTTTTGGATATCGGGTGCGGCACCGGCAGAACAACGGTCTATTTACATGGTATTTCAAAAAAGGTCATCGGGATTGACCTGTCGGAAGAAATGATAGAAAGTTCAAAATCCAAATTTGCCGGCATTGAATTTAAAACAATGGATGCGATCGATTTACATTTCGCAGATGCAACCTTTGATGCGGTGGTATTTTCATACAACGGAATCGATTGCTTGTATCCTGAAGAAAAAAGGGACAAAGTTTACAAAGAAGTAAACAGGACCTTGAAATCAGGGGGTGTCTTTATTTACAGTTCCCATGTAATCCCCTCTCTTTTTGCCGGCCCGTTTGAGTTTTTCAATTTTTTATTGAACGTGATCACCTTAAAAGTTTTTGGATGGTTCCGATTTGAAGTGCATAAAAAAGGGTTGGTGTTCTTATATTACGGAAACGAAAAAAAAGAAATTCATTCGTTGGATCGCGCCGGTTTTACCGCTATAAAGGTAATTCCAAACCGTGAAAAAAATCCCTTATGGAATTATTACGCTTGTAAAAAAAGATGACATCCTCGGGGGAATTCTACATTTCTTCCCGGTGATCCAGGCCCATTGTGTTGGCCATTGATACTGCCAGCGCATACCACCGTTGATGTGAAATGACAGCTCCAATACAGGCCACCATTGGTTTAAACCATGCTTTGGCCGACCGAATATAAAGAAAGGTCTCTTTCGGTGTTCCGCCGAATTGCGCCTTAAAAAGGTAAATATCATGCAGCGGACTTTTTCCGGAAAGATCGGCCGGAACGCCGCCGAAATCGAAGAGGAGGAATCCGGCTTTCTTTGCGTGCAAAAGGGCCGTCCAGACAATAGCTTTGTTTACCTGGCTTTTCTGCGCCGCCACGCTGTAGCGATACCGGTATACCCCGCTTTTCCAAGCGGGGATGAATGCCGTTGCGTGGAGCAAATTTCCATTGTCCGTCCGGGCCAGGAAAATTTCAAGGTCTTCTTCATTCCTTCGGGGGAGCATGAGGCCGCGCGATCTGGCGAAGGACCAATAGATTCGATAAAATTGTTCGCGGTCTTCATCGGTGCGCGCCAAAGAAATCCTTACGGTTCCGGCGATATTTCGGATATATCCCCTGGTTCGCGATTGCATGTCGGCCAGAAGCTTGTCCTCCGATTTATCAAGAGACAGCACCAGGGTCTTCTCGCGAATGACCGCGCCGGCGGGAACATGGGGTTCGTGTGTTCTTAGTGCGGCAATATCAGCGGTCGATCGCAGAAAACCTTCGCGATCGAACCAATACTCTTCGCAGCGCAGTCCTAACAACCGTCGCGTCAGCACCATATTAAGAATCCCTTTTTTTTATAAACGCAATCCCTCCAAGCAAGGATGGAACAATTGAAGTTATTCTCAGGCCGAGCGAAACCGCCAATCCGATTTCTCCCTGCGCATGAAGGGCCTGGTACAAAAAAGTGAACACGCCTTCCATGACGCCCCATCCTCCTATTGAAAGCGGCAGGAAACAGGCGATGGTGCTTGCAAAAAGGACTATGGACGCTTCAAAAAAAGAAATAGTGCCCCCAAATGCATAGGTAAGAGTGATGACGATCAGGACCACAAAACATTGAAAAATATACCCCGATAAAAGTATTAATGAGTATCTTTTCCTGTCTGTGAAAAGATCCCTGAAAAATGAAAGCGAGCTGTTTTTGTTGAAGAATTTATTCAGAAAAGAAAAAAGGCCATATAAGCCCTGGCCTTTGTAAAAATGGCCGGACAGAATTAAAACCGATCCAAAGACAACACAAAGACATTTTATCCGTACATCAATATGTTTTCCAAATAAAAAAGCGCTGGAAAACAGCACAAAGAGGATTTGAATAAAAATACCGGTCATCCGGTCGAACACAACGGCAAAAAAACCGATTTCTTTCGATGGCAAGTCTTTGCTGATATAGAAAATCCGTATGATGTCCCCGCCAAACCGTGTCGGCAGGATATTGTTGAAAAACGTGCTGATGAAATTAATGTTAGTCAATTTATTTATTGACAAAAGCGGGCTTTTCAAAATCAATGAGACCTTCCATCCGTTCAAATAGTTCGTAAAAATTGTGAGCACAATTGCCAGTATCACCAGGGGAACGTTCAGCGTGCGAAGTTTTCCCCACAAAGAGGCAAAATCCACGTGAAAAGCGATAAGGCCGAGAATCCCAAGGGAAACAGACCATTTAAAAAGCGTTATGACCGGGTTTTTTTTCGTTTGAGTTTTATTGCCGTTGTTTTTTATTGCGTCGACGCTTTCAATGAAAGACCCATTATGCGCGCGGTGATTTTGTTCCAAAAAGCGGTTTGAGTTTGGCTGAGAAGCCTCGGCAAGTGATTGTTTTTCGATAGTCGCATATTCCGAAAGGGTCATTGGAATATAGCCCTGCTCCCGCGCATAGGAGAAAAACAGTCTGAGACGTGTCCAAAGTCTTTCTAATTGCTCGGGTGTTTTGCTATAGGGAGACGTTCCCACTGCCAATTCATTGGAATGACACATGATGTGGACATAATTTACTTGTTTTTTTAATTTTCTTGCCGCATAAATCATTTCACTTGCTGAAAAAAGCGCGGGGCGGACCCAAAGAGGTTTGTACGGGCGTATGGCTTTAATTAATCCGACAATGTTCCCTGAACGGGATTCAAGGGGCATACTGAAAAAGGCCGCAAAAGCCTCTCCCCACAATCCATCAAGTTGTTTCGGTAACCAGATACTTACCGGGACTTCAAGAATTGCGGAGTCCCCTTTCTTGCATGGGTCAAGACGATCGAGATAATAGGCAACCTGCGGCGCGGTCACGTATGAAGGCCGGCTTATGAGGCGCCAGGAAACATGCGGAGTGACGGAAGAATCAACAATAAATCCGTAGTGCCGTAACAGCGATATGGTCCTGGAATCAATGGTCCAAGCTCCGGACCTGAAAGAGCGAGGGGGACCGAATTTTGACGACAATAGAGAATAAAGTTCGTCAAATTTTGCACTAAGCAGGCCGTTCGGCACGTCGAGAATATTATCACGAATTGCACCATCGGATTTTTCATAAGGAGGCGTGTCTCCCGGATGAAAATGAGCGCCCACTTCACAAAGATCGTTTTTTAGCATTGGTTCAATAAAGGAAACGACCTGCTGCTGTGAGGCCATCGCGTGGGTGATAAAAAAGGTCGGCCGAACCCCGTACTCTTTCACGATGTCCATTAAAACAGGAAGGCCCTCGCAGTTTTTAAAGGTCAGATTTTCAGGATTGCAGCCTTCCCAATCCGGGGCGTCGGATTCGGTGTCAATCGAAAAAAGGAGGTAACGGGGAGCTGCTTCATTCATGAATAATGCTTGCGCGCTGGTTCCCGGAAAAATACGGCAACAAACGCTTCAGAAGTTTACAAAATCCGTATTAGAATCTGTGTTTGAATTATCTACGCAAACCGCATAGATAATTCAAACTTACAGATTCTTATCCACCTTGTGGGCTAGTATAGTATACTATGAAATCAGAGAGGATTTCATTTAAAAAATAGTTTATAATTACTGAGAACCGCTCACTGAGCGAAGCCGAAGTGAGCAAGCGCAAAATCGTGTTCCCTTCGACTTCGCTCAGGAAACGTGCGTACATTTAACACTATGAAAAAAAAGCTCCTGCAAGTCTTATTTATTTTGTCGTTACTTGGAATTTCATTTCATTTTCTTTCCGAGCGTGTTAATCACCGGTCTTTTCCATCGGGGGACGAAGGATCGTGGCTCAGCGTTGCGGCGGAAGCCTCCCGAGGCCATGGATTTACCACCAGGTGGCTTGAACATCCGTTTTTAACTCCCTACGCGCTGCCTCGTCCTGATGATTATAGATATCCCGGTCTTGTAGCATGTTTGGCCATTGGTTTCAAGCTTTTTGGAATTTCGTACGATACGGCATTAGGAGTTGTTACATTTTTATTTTCGATCTATGCGCTGTTGGTGTATTTAGTAAGCAGAAAGTTTTTTGGAATCCGTGTGGCTTGCGTAACAATGGCATGTACGGTATTTTCCCTTTTGCAGCTTTACTGGAACAGTATCGTCTATACGGAAGGGCTTTTCGGCATTGTTGCTGCCTCGCTGTTCCTTATTTCTGCATATGTATCGGAGCGCAGGAGACTTTTCTGGATTTTAACCGGTGTGGGGATTGGCGTATTGTATCTGGTAAGGCCCAACGGACTTTTATTTGGATTTGGATTGGCATATCTTTTTTTACGTTCCTTCAGGAAAAACGGAAAAACGGCAGGCAATTTGATAGTAGGATTTGTTGCGATGGGAATAATAATTGGACCCTGGCTTCTTCGGAATTATGTCTTTTTCGGGAACCCGTTTCATATTGCGGGGTCGGCCGGACTATTGCGGGTTTCCACAGATGAACCATTGACGTATTCTGTTTTTGATTTTTTAAAAATTCATGGGGCGCTTTTTCCTCTAAAGGCCGTGTGTATCGGTAGTTGGAATTTTATAATAACGCTTCATGTTTTTGAACATGGTTTGGAAATTATTCCGCTTGTTTTTTTTGCTCTGGGAATAATTTTAAGGGTCCCGGGATATAATGCTTTTATTGCCGCGGCGCTCCTTATTTCATTCCTATCGTGTGCTTATACGTCAAAAGCATCGTGGTCGGGAGTGCGCTATTTTAGTTCATTATTGCCGTTTGTGTATGCCTACGGATTTTATTGTTTGTTTCGCATGCTTGACCGCATTACAACAAACCGCGGCAGATGGACTCATTATCTTTTGTTTTTTGTTGTCGCGGGTTTTTCTTTGGCCCCGGTTTTCTATCCGCACCGGTATTATGAGCGGACCTTCAAGACAATGCCGCTTGTCCATCGAAACTTCGATACGCATGTGCGCATGCTTGCAGCAAGACTTTCCAATCATGACGCTTACCTGGCAAACAAAATGGCCCAGGTCAATTTCCTGACGGAATACAATTGCGTGGGCATGCAACAGTTTTTCGACTCCACGAACGTAGGACGCGCATTATGTCAATTTTCGCCGAAACTGCTCGTGGTGACGCCCGATGAGGAAAAAGAACCGAAAATGCGGGCCATTATGAGGGAAATAGAAAGAAAAAATTGTACGTTGGAAAAAACGGATTCCACGGAGATGTGTTATTACTATCTAATCTCTGCATCTGATTGCCTCCGCAAGTAGGCCGATTGCAAGAAGGATAAACCCGTTGGTGATCATGAGCACCGAGGCCTGGGCCACATCATCGGCCAGAAGGTCCCTGACCAGAAAAATAAACCCGAGGAACCCGAAAAAAAGGCTGGAAGGAATAAAGAATTTCAAGGGATTGAACAATATCATCGTCCGAGAAATCAGCATAAGAAACCCTAAAAACGCGCTGAGGGGTTTGATTTTTGATTTTCCGGTTCGTTTTGAATAGCGGATAGGAACAAACCTTACACGCGAGGGATTATACAGCGCTCCCATGGTCAACGTGCTGGTAAAGGAAAAACCGCTGGGCAGCATTTTCATAAGGCCCAAAACAAGTTCCCTGGTAAATACCCGGAGCCCGCAGTTAAGGTCGGGTATTCGATACGAAACGGCATAAGAAGCCAAGGCGTTTAAAAATGATTTTGAGATGCTGCGAAGGCCTTTTTGCGCGGGCCGCTCTCCAACGACCATGTCGCTTTTGTCCATGAGACGGTATAATTTGATAAGATCGTTCGGATCATAGGTGCCGTCACAGTCGATAATTGCGATCGTCTCCGACGTGGAATTTTTAATGCCTACCTTGATAGCGGCGCCGTATCCCATGTTCCTTTCCAGGTGCACGACCTTGGCGCCGAGAGTGCTCAGCAGCTGTTCAGTGCAATCGGTGGAACCGTCATTGACGTACAATAATTCGTAGGCGATACCGCTTTTATCCATGGCGCCGGTCATTTGTTCATGGAAGCCGGGAATGGCCGGTTCTTCATTGTAAACAGGAACGATAATGGTGAGCATCAGGACTCTCCTCTGAATAAATTCTCCATTTTGTCACAGGTTGCTTGCATAGTATACCTTTTCGCAGCCTCACATGCATTCTTTCCTAAAGTTTGACGCATGCCGGGGTCTTTGTCCAGCTCCTGCATTTGTGCGGCCAGGCCCTCCGGATCGTTTCCCCTGAAAAGAAGGCCGGTGGATTTGTGCTTCACAAAATCGTTTATTCCCGGTACGTCGGAACCGATGGTTGGAACGCTGAGAAGCGCGGCCTCGAGCATGGAAATATTCAGACCTTCGATAACGGACGGTAAAACAAGCGCATACGCCGAAGAAAGTACTTCCGCAACTCGATCATGGGACACGTTTTTCCGCAAAGAAACGGCGTTATCTAGTCCATATGCGGCAATCCGGTCATTCACGGGACCAAAAAGGCTTCCATCGCCCACTAAAAGAATTTTATGGTTCATGTCTCCGCGTTTTTTCAACAATTTGCAGGCTTCAATGAGAAGCAATGGGTTTTTAACATTTTCCATGCGTGCCAGCATTAATAAATTTTGCCCTGGCTCTGTATTCATTAACAAGCGGCTTTTAATAACCGGCGCGACAGGGACTATATACACTTTAGGCACAGAACCGTATGTTCGCGCGCGGGCCAGCAAACTTTCAGAAACGAAACAATTGGCAAAAGATCTTTTCCAGATTGCTTTCAACATAAGTTTTTGGATAAGAGGAGCGCCAAGAGTCCGTCCCGCATGGACATCGCTGCCGTGGTGCCAAACGATATGCGGGCGCCGATGCATTGCCGCGATAATGGAGCCGGCGATCCCGGCCGGAATGGCCATGTTTGAAAAAACAAAGTCAATCGAGGCCTTTTTTTTGAAAATACCGGCACGTAGTGCGCCGACAAGAAATACGACCGTGGAAAAAAAGCTGGTTTGAAAATCAGATCTTCTAAAACAAGGGACAAAAGTGATCGGAAATGGGTGACCGGCGCTCTGGCAGCCGGATGGTTTTTCAGTGATTAAATGAAATGAATAACCTCTTTTGTAAAGTTCATCACAAAGCGATTGAAGGCTTCTTCCGGCGCCTCCTCCCAGCGGTGGAAATTCATGGGAAATAACGAGAATGGATTTCTTTTTCATAGGGCGCTTTTCATTGTCCGTTTGAAGGTCTGTCCTTTCCATCCGAATTTTCCGAACACTCCCAACACCACCGAACAGACGACCAGAGGAAGTTGTATGAAAGAAGCAGGAATTAAAAACGGACGAAGCCCCTTTTTGCCGAATAATCCTGTTCCGGGCACCATTAAAATGACTTCACCCAACAGCTTTATTAAAAACAAATAACCGAATACAGGCAGCAATGCGGCCTTATAAAAACAAGACAAAAAGCAGACAATGAGCAAACAGTAAAAAAAGAATATAATGCTTAAGAAAAATATCTGTCGCACGTTATAATGCACGGTTTTAGAGCCCCATCGTTTTCGTTGCTCAAAGAGAGCTTTCCAGGTAGGGGCGGGAAGGGTTTCCACTGCTCCCCGAAAATCGGTCATAAACCTTATTTTCCATGCTTTGCTTTTTGATATTCTTTGCACGAGCAAATCATCGTCGCCAGACACAACGCTCCGGGCGGCGCCGTAACCGCCCACCGCGATGAAAGCGGCCTTTCGAAAGGCGAGATTGTTGGCGTTGGAGTTAAGCGGGAAATTCGCCCCGATTGCCGCGGCCGCGACAACGCCGTGTGAAAGAAAGTCTATGGCTTGCAGGTTAAAAAACACTTTGTTCATACCTTGAACATACACATAATTCGTGATCCCTTGGACCATGCCGACGTCCGGTCCGAAGCATTCGCATATCGCTTCCAGCCAGGTCGGCGGCACGCGGCAATCCGCGTCTGTAAAGACGATGATTTCATTGCGTGCAAGCGCGATCCCCTGCGCCACCGCGTGTTTTTTTGGGGAAATTCCCGAAGGCGTTTGGGTTATGGTGATAATTGAAAGGTTAGGACATTCATGCAAAAAGCTCCGCGCAATCTCTCCGGTGCGGTCCGTCGACCGGTCGTCGACCACTATCACTTCATACCGGCAGCGTTCGATTGTTTGACCCAGAACGCTTTTCAAACAGTCCCCGATGTTTTGCTCTTCGTTGTGCGCGGCAATGACAACCGAGAAGCATAGAGTCGGATGTGGTTGAGGAGGCAAAGCGTTAAGACGTTTGAGGCCGTTATACAGGAATAATGTCGCGGCGAGATAGGCCAGGGAAGAGGCGCTGAGGACGATTAAAAACAAGGTCATGTTTATTAAAATAATTTCGGGGAAGCACGTTGACTGGAATGCGCTCGATCATAGTGTGTAACGTGGTTTGCGTAAGCCGAGTTTTTGGCAAACAATCAGCTCGGCGCATCCTCCTCCATGCAAAGAGTTGTGCTCCGATTGTTGAAACGTGGGATTTTAAACCGCACCGCACATGGCGTTTCGCTTGCGGACCCGCTCTTTTCGAATTTCCGCAAGCTAACTTAGTTTATAAATGGTCGTTTTTTCGGGCTACATGATAACGGGGCGGGATAGAATATTTATTGACCGTGCGGTAAATACTTTTATGTATATTGAGATTGTTTAATAATATGGCCGTCCATAGTGAGTAAAGGATGCCCTGGACATGGCGCTAAATCTGGTAAGGGCTGGTATGAAGTATGCCACTGAGCGTTTTTGGGAGTGGCACACTTGAGGTAGTTGAAATGCCATTGCCGGACGGCGGCGAAAAGGGTAAGACTACTGCGCTTTTCGGGCACCGAGGGCGGCAATTTAATTTATAGAGTGCTGTTTCGTAAACGATCTTACGACCTGACAATATAATAACGGCGGTTGCGTTTCCGAAAGTGCGTTCATGACAAATATGCTGGGCCGCCCCGGTATGCGGTCATAGCGCGTAAGGATGAATTGATTTATTCAAAATATTCGCCGTCCGGCAACGCGGGCCGCCCTTTTTTCCGCCGCGTACTACAAAAAAAGAGAACTATTACAATGTTGATTTTCTTTTTAGATTTGAGTGCGGCGGAGGGCAGCCCTCGCATTCAACACGCGCATGGCGGCATGCGCGGGGGCCATTATGCGGTCGTAGCGCATAACGCAAGATAAACTTGCTCCGCCAGTGCGCGGAACGTTAGGCAAAATTTGGTGCCACATAATATTTAAGATTGCGCGATTAAACTAATTGCAATATTTACTTTAAGATAGGGAGTTCGAATGAAAACTCTGATAAATTTCCCTTCTGATTTCAGTCCTATTGTGATTGTTACTGGGGATAGACGCGAGAATCCTCCACAATGTGAAGGAGATCTACTTTCATATTCATTAAGCAATACAGATATCCTCTATATTACCTATCTTAATTTGCCAAACGCTATAATTTACTCAGATAAAGTATTTGTTATGGAAACAGAAACATTCATATCTCAGCACTTCGGAAAAAAAAATATACTCGTGATTGGTTCTCCAGCGGTTAATCTACTATCTCGTCGGATAAATGATAGGTGTGCGTTTCGTTTTTCAATTTCTGATGAAACAAGAATCCATCTTAATGACCAAAACGAATTTATTAATATGCATTTAAGCGATGAAGATGATTTCTTCATTTATCAGCAGTGTCTTGAGGGTATTAGCGATATTGATAAAATTTTACACAGATTCGTTGGCCTTGACCCTGATCTCGATGAATTGCGTAGAAAAGCAAATATAATCGTTCCTGAATTTCAGAAAACAAGAATTTATAAAGAATTGAAAACACACCCTACCAGACCAATTCGATTTCTAATGAATAAATTAAGTAAACCCGGAATATTCGACTCCCTTTCAAAGACAACTAGAGGAGAATCTATTCCTGCCTATAAGGATTATGGGCTTGTTTCGATAACCAAAAATCCTTTTTGCATAGATCGAGAAGATAGCGATTATTGGATTATTTATGTAGGTGGCGTTCATGGCCCTGCAACAGCCCTTGGACTAAAACTGCTTTCGGATAAGGACGCATTTGATGACCATCCATTTGGAGGAGTTTTTGAAGTCCGACTTCCTCGGTTTGTTGGATATTTTGAAAAGATACAGAAAAGTAAAGCTCGTTGGGAAACCCCAGCCTATAGTGAGGATAGCATGCCACCGCAAGATATAGGAATAAATAATACGCTTAAAGCTTTTATGTCTAGTCCTTCTAAGAAGGCTGATAAACAACAGAGATTCTTCAATCAAGATTTTTGTAATCTTCTCAAATCTGTTTGTGAAGAACAAGGATCACATCTTGAGATTACCGAACCATATACCTTTTCATTTAATAATGCTATTGATTTTTGGCAATCTATTCTTGATTATGAAAAAACTTGTGATTTCATTGTACATGATATAACTAATTGTGCAAGGGTGCATTCCCATTTTGTGACCATTATTTGCTCTCCTTTGTCACGCTAATGGGATCGGTTGCCAATCGGAACAGGTCATTCCAGCGTCCTGCTTTATAAAACGACCGCAGCATGATCATCG
>Ga0182017_10000585_pt1 | contig 28882 bp, 32 predicted proteins | sample 712E3DmetaG_FD_120492 | JGI IMG/M metagenome (GOLD analysis project Ga0182017, IMG submission 120492) | Permafrost microbial communities from Stordalen Mire, Sweden - 712E3D metaG | ecosystem: Environmental > Terrestrial > Soil > Wetlands > Permafrost | place: Sweden: Stordalen | collected... | reverse complement strand
GCTCAGGTGGCCGAGCAGCTGAGTGTCGGCAGGGTGTTGGTGCCGGTGAAGCCGGCCTGGAGGCCCCAGGTGGTGTTGCCACCGGGGGCAATGACGTTGTTGTAGGACATGTTCAATGCCGTCACCGCCGTGCCGGCGGTGGTTACGGCCGCATTCCACGAGTTGACGATCGATTGGTTACCGGACCACGTCCACGTGACCTTCCAGGTCTTGGTGGCCACTGTTCCGGTGTTGAAGACGGTGATGGTTGCGACGAAGCCGTTGCCCCACTGGTTGTCGACGTGAAGGCTGGCCGAGCATTTGGCTGTGCCGGGACTCGGCGTAGCAGTAGGTCTCGGAGTCGGCGTTGCCGGGGGCTGCGTCGGGGTCCTGACCGGAGTCGGCGTTGCCGGGGGCTGCGTCGGGGTCCTGACCGGAGTCGGCGTTACAGGGGGCTGCGTCGGGGTTACGGTCCCGACCGGAGTCGGAGTTGCTGGAGTCGGAGTTGCCGGAGGCGGGGTCGGGGTCCTGACCGGAGTCGGCGTTGCCGGAGGCGGGGTCGGGGTCGGGCCGCCGATCGCGGGGTTGGCGTTGGTGACGAGCTGGTCGAACTGGGCTGGGAACCACCCGCCGGAGAGCGGGGCATTCGGCAGCGCGCCGGTCAGCTGCCCGTTCCATCCGGCGCCCGGAGGCGCGTACGTCGGGTCGCACATCCGGTCGAAGCCCTTGCCCTGGTTGTTCGGGATGGCCACGCTGGAGCCATCCGACTCACCGGGCGGCTTGGCCCAGATGAAGGCGAAGAGGTGCGAATTCGGGTAGCCGCCAGGCGTTGCCGTCGGGAGGTTGCCCAGGCCCGCGCCGCTCGGGTTGCACCATGCGCCGCGGTGCGGCCGGCGGTCGTCCTTGGTCGCGGTGACCCAGGTGTCGACCACCGTGCTCGTGCTCGGCGCGGTCGGGCGAGCGGAGCCGCCCCAGCCGTTGCGTGAGGTGTCGACGACCATGCCGATGCTCGACGGGAAGCCGGCCGAGACCAGCCTGGAGTACATGTCGGCCGTGTACGACTGCTCGTCCACGTCGGGGTTGTACTGGTAGAAGGTGCCCGAGATGGCCTGCTGGCCGTTCACGGTCGAGCTGCCGGTGATGAACTGCTCCTGCAGCGGCGTGGTGTTCGCCGTGTCGGTGATGAAGCCGTCGACGCTGGCCATGCCGGCGGTCGTGGCTCGGGCCACCTTGGCGAACTCATTTGCTGCGGGTCCCGAGTTGGAGGACCAGCCAAGCCAGCCGGAGTGGGCCGCGTCGACGAAGTTGTAGACGTTGCCGAGGGCATGCAGCTTGTTGAGCGCGTATTCGATGCCCGACTCGTAGAACGGCCCCGCGGTCTGGCAGGCGGGGACGCCCGAGTTGGTCACGATGTTCGGGAGTGAGTCCGGCTCGATGACGGCCGCGATCCGGAGGCTCGAGTAGGCCGAGTTGCCCAGGATGGCGACGATCGGGTCGATGTAGGAGGTCTCGTAGGTCGCCAGGCCGGCCGCGGTTGCCGGCAGCTCACCGTTCGATGCCAGGGCGTTGCAGTCGCGACCCGGCAGGTCGTAGACGATGATGTTCACGACCTCCGGTCCGGAACCCTTCTGCGAAAGCGCGGCGTTGAGATGAGCAGCCAGGCCCATCCCGCCGGCCGGTCCGGCGATGGCGCCCATAGAGTCCAGCCAGACTGCCGTCGGCTGGTTCTCAACGATGCGCATCTTGGCGGCGAGAGACGGGTTCGTCGCCTGCTGAGCCACCGCCTCAGACTCGACCTCGGCCTTCCAGAGCGGGTTGACGTATTGCGTTGCTCCCACGTACGGGTTGGTCTGGTGCGCTTCGGCGAATACCTGCGCCGGGATCGCAAGCGCTGCGAGCCCCGACGCTCCAACCAGGGCCGCGGCGGCTATCGCCCCGGCAGTCGAAATGCGGAACCTACCTGAATACGTTTGCACGAAGTACAAACCTCCTTCAGCAGATCGGGGCGCGTACGCCGCCGAGGCCGCAATCCGGGCAGTCCCAACCGACGAGACGTCGGGGGCTGAGACGACAACGGTCGATGGCCGTAGGTGCCGAGTCAATCGGTCACTGTGTTGATGAAGGAGCTAAAACCACGCTCAGGCGACGCCGCCCCATTTCGGCGCCGCGCCATCTGCCGATCGCTCAGGCCGGGGCGAAGTGCGTGCTGCCGGAGCCGACCCGGTAGACCTGCCGGCCGTTGACGAGGCCGACGTAGACCGGATTGCCGGCGCCGCCGGCCGTGTAGGTTTGGCCGCTCGGAGCTGGCAGTGAGACGGTCGCCGTCTGGTTGGTAGGGATGGTGACGTCGAGCGTCGTGTTGTTCGCGCCGCCGGTCCAGCTAACCATGACCTGGCCACGTTCTGTCCATTCGCTCCCGGAAGCCTGACTGAGGCCGGTGCCGGGGGGCGCGATGGTCACGGTTGCGGCACCCGGCGAGGTCACGGTGATGCCGAGCAGTCCGCGCAGAACGCCCGTTATGCCGACTGCCCCCCAGCCGTGCGAGAAGCTCTCGGTGCTGGTCTGGCTGACGGAAGCGCCCGAACACGGCGCCGTCGAGCAACCCGGGTCCCATTGCTCCCACATCGACGTTCCGTTCTGGGCCAGGATCCTGGCCGGACCGTCGGCCGTGGCGTTGGTCAGGAGCGAGACCAGCGCGTCGGGCCGGCCGGCGTCGACGAGCGCCTGCTCGAGCTGGCCGAGATCCATCGGACCCATCTTCATTCCCTGGCCGGCGATGAAGGTGACGAGTTGTGAGTAGCTCGATGCCGGCGCGACCCCATACTCGATGGCGAAGGCCTGGCCGTGCTGGGAGGCGTCGCCGGTGAGCGCCGCCGCGGTTCCTTGAGAGTTGGTCGCCTGGAGGCCGTCGTCGTAGAGCCCGCTCGACTGGACCATCTTGGTGTTGATCGCGCTTATCAGGTTGCTCATCGACGTGGTGTATCCGGTCGCGTCACTCGTCCTGCCCAGGGCGGTCGCGGCGGCGGCAAGGTCGCGGTAGACCCCGACCGCGCGATCGTTAACCAGGGCTTCGGCCGCGCCGCCGCTATGCGACCCGAGGAACAGCATGTCGTAGCGCATGTCCGACGGCCAGTCGAGGATGCCGTACTTGTATGAGCTGCTCGAGCCGCCGGCGAGGTCGTAGACGAGACCGGCGAACGGGCCGCTGGTGGGGATGTTCGCCGTGACGTAGGCGCCGACGTTCTGCATCGTCGAGTACGCGGCGGCGAGGGTCGCGGCGTCACCGGTGAGCTGGTAGTAGCGCATTACCCACTCGGTGAACATCTCGGTGTAGTCGGGGATGTCGCGCTTGCCGTCGCCGTCGGGGTAGACCGCATTCATGTCACCGAACTGCGACCCGGCATTGAGCCAGTAGCGTTGTTGTGAATAGATGAAGTTGCTGATCGCCTGAACGGTCAGGGCCCGCTCGTCGAGTGCTTCCATCGTCGCGAACGATTCGTCCACGGCGTCGCCGAGGAATTGGCCGTCCTGCCGGTCTGGCGAGTCGCTGAATTCCTGTTCGCCGCTGTACAGCGCCGACCGCAGGAAGAGCGAGAAGACGTTGTTGAGCGTGGTGTTGCTGCTGGAGAACGTGGCCTCGTTGCCCGCCGGTGAGTTCCCTTGCCCGATCGCGTAGATGCTCAGTCCAACGGGCGCGTTTTCGGCCGACGCGACGACCGAGATCTGCGACGCGGAGAGTGTCTCGCCGGCACCTGCGATCTGGAGGTAGCGGAAGCCCTCGCCGACGAAGAAGTTGGTCGTCTGTGCGCCCGCCTTCTCGGTGAAGAAGAAGTTGAGGTTGGTGCTCTGGTTGTCGAGTGGCTGGGTCCCGACGCGGGAGCCCTCGACCCACGCGCCGCTGGCGTGCGCCTGCGAGAGCGACGACGAGAGCGTGAGCGCCGTGCCGTTGATGGCGGTCACGGTTCGCGCTTCGGGGCGACCTGCCCCGTAACCGTCGGCCGGTGCATCGACGATCACCGTGTCGCCCACCTTGACCGTGAAGTTGGAGAGGCTGGCCATGCTGATCGTCGTCGCGCCGATACCGGTGGCCGAGGTGAGCGTGCCGTGATTGAGCCGGTAGCTGCCGTCGAGGTCGACCGTCCTGCCGGCGGCGCCGCTGTTGAAGCTGACGACCGGCACGCCGTAGATGGCCGTTCCGAAGTCCGCCTCGACCGTGCCGTCGGTGAGCGTCCTGACCGAAACCGGATGCACGGTCCTATAGCTCAGCGACGAGAGCATCGGGATAACGTGCGTGAAGCCACACGGCGACCCAGCGCTGAGGTAATTGGAGCAGCTGCCCGGGTTCGGCAGCGGATGCGCCCCGAGGCTCGTGGCCGCTACCCAGGCGCCGCCCGGGGTGAAATTGACGCCGTCCCAGCCGGCGATCTCGTTCCGCGCGTCGTAGTTCTCGACGTAGGTACCGGCGTTCTGAGTGCTGCGCTTGGTCACGGTCGTGGTCAGCTCGGAGGCATCCTTGGCGACCAGCCAGCTCGAGTCGGAAACGAACGCGTCCCGGGTGCCGTCGGCGTGGTCGACGATGACCTTGACCAGAAGGCCAGAGGGGCCGTTCTCGGTGACGACGGTCGATCCGCTCGAGTGCGCGAATTGGAGGCCGCCCGTGAGGGTGATCGTCGTGCCCCCGATCGAGGCGATCGTTGCGACCTCGAAGGTCGACGAGCCGGCGGTGCCGATCGCGAGGTTCTCCCGGACCGCGTAGAAGGCGGCGGCCGATGAGCTCGAGACGGTGATCCTCGTGGCGCCCACGCTTGTCGCCGAGGCGAGCGTCGTGGTCACGGCCACCGGGCCCTCCATGCGCGGCTCGGCCTCGGTCGTGGCCCAGGCCGCGTACTTGACCCCGACGGCCAGCTGGTTCGCCGCCGCCCCGCCGGCCCCCTGGGCCGCGAGTGCCTGCGAGGTGATGTCCTCGGCGGCGTAGAAGGTCTCGCCCGGGGCCTGGTAGTCGTACTGGGTGTCGAACACCGCGCCGTTGACGTGGAGCTGCCACTCGCCCTCAGCGGCGATGTAGACGCGAGCCCGAACGACCGGACTCGAGGGGTCGCCGATGGTGAACTGCTTGCGCGACAGGGTGTAGTCGACCGTCAGGTCGTTGCCGGTGGTCACGCGCCGGATCCACTGCGCGCCAGACCACTCGGCGTCGCCGATGCCGGTGTCGAAGTGGGCGGTAGCCGCCCACGGGGAGACCTGATCGGTCCGATCCCACGTGCGAACCGTCCAGGCGTAGCCCGTGCCACTCGCCAGCGCGGGGCCCGCATAGGGCACGTACGACTCGGCCGATGATGCCACCTTACCGCTGTCGTAGATCAAGGTGCCGTCGGCGGCGCGGGTCACCTGGATCTGGTACGCGGTCTGGATCTCGTTGCCGTCGGCGTCCTGCGGCAGCCAACCGAACTGGGGAGTCCCGGCGACGTCGAGCGGCGTCTGGCGGCCGCCCACGGAGAGCCCGATCGGAACGGTGGGCGGAGTGGTGCCGGGGCTGCTCGCGGCCACGACGGGCACACCCAGCCCAAGGCTCGAGACGAAGACGACTGTGGCGAGGCCGGTCAGCCAGCGGCTGCCGCGGATCGTCCGGTGGCTCATGGTCGGCATCCTCCGGCGATGTCATGCCGGCGGGCGCCCCGACTCGGCTCTCGGTGTCAGGCCCGTCCGGAACATGCTCGATGAACTATCGGTCCGCCGATCGAGGTGTCAATACTCGGGCCGCCCCATGCGGGCATTGCCGTCGGTCGTTGTCGCCGGGCTCGCGGCGGGCTGGCGGCCGGTCTTCGAACGTGCGACGCTGGTCGCCATCCCGGACCGCTTCTTCTGCGAAAGGGGAGACCGTGCGCGCAGTCGTGTTCCCGAACGTCCATCGCTTCGAGGTCGCCGATGTCGCCGAACCGGAGGTTCGGGCCGGCTGGCTGACCGTTCAGGTTGGGGCGGCGGGCATCTGCGGAACGGATCTCCATATCCTTGACGGCGAGTTTCCGATGGCGAAGTTCCCGTGCATCCCGGGCCACGAGTTCGCCGGCACGGTGGTCGGTGTCGGCCCCGAGGTGACGGGTTTCCAGCTCGGCGATCGGGTCGGAGTGATGCCCTCGGTCTTCTGCGGAAGATGCCACTGGTGCCGCAACGGTCGCGGCAATCTGTGCCCCGATGCCGGGGGCTTCGGCACATCGCTGCCCGGCGGGTTCGCCGAGCGCGTCGCGGTTCTGGCGACGCATGCCTATCGCTTGCCCGATCGACTCTCGTTCGCGGAGGCGGCGCTTGTCGAGCCGCTCGCCTGCGTTGTCCACGCCTTCCACCGCCTGAACCCCCGACCCGGCGAGAGGTATCTCATCTGGGGCGCGGGCACGATGGGTCTGATGCTCGCCCAGTACGCCCGGTTTGCCGGAGCGCGGACCGTTGCGCTCATCGACATCAACCGATCCAAGCTCGACCGTGCCCGCACGTTCGGTTTCGAGGCCCTCGGCGTGTCGTACGAGGAGGTCCGGGATCGCGGGCCGTTCGGCTTCGACAACGTCATCGAGGCGACCGGCGTCCCGGCCGTCGTGGAAGACGCATCCGAGTCGGTCACGCCGGGTGGTCGGCTGCTGCTGTTCGGCGTCTGCCCGCCCGGCGTTCGGGCGTCGCTCGAGCCGTACCGCATCTACCGCGACGAAATCGACATCATCGGATCGATGGCGGTCTACGACAGCTACGAACCCGCGCTCGACGCGATGGCGTCCGGCGCAATCGACGGCCGGCGCATGGTCAGCCATACCTTCGACCTCGAACGATTCGGCGACGCCGTCGATGCCGTCCGTTCAGGCGAGGGGATGAAGGTCCAGATCGTTCCCGGCTCTTGAAGCCTGCAGGATCGCGGGTGCCACGGTGACCCAGAGGATTCGGAAGCCGGCCGTCCACGCCAGGGCGGCGCACCAGCCGGCGACGATATCCGCCGGAATGTGGGCGTGGAGGTAGACGCGCGAAACGCCCACGCCCAGAACGTACAACATCGACGCGGCCAGCACCGGGTAGCGCGTTCTGGGGCTATGCCAGGCGAGCGGAACGACCGACGCCGCGAGTGTCATCGAGTACATGGAATGGCCGCTCGGGAACGCGTCGAAGCCGGCGGTGAGCGGAATGAACGTGGCGATCAGCGTCTCGAGCGCAAAGGCGGCCAGGGCGATGACGACGGCGGCGACGACCCATCTGCGCCATCGAGTCAGTAGCGCCGCCAGGATTCCTGCACCGACGACGAGGGCCACGGCGACATCGGCGTAGTGGATCCAATTCGATACCGAGTCCGGCGCCGGTGGCCGCACCGACCCGAAGTAGGACTTGAGCGGGAGACTCAGGATCACCGCGCCGAAGACCGCGACGGCCACGAAGGCCGCGTCGTATCGACGACCGGCCGCAGCCAGGGCGAGAACCGCGATGCCGACGATGGCCATAAGGCCGATGCCCGACCCCAACGCGCTGAGCAAGGCCGCCAACGCGACTCCGATGATCGGACCGCCGTCGGCATAGGCCGGCGAGACGGTCCGCCACGGGTCGAAGTCGGTGCGAACGCCGGCCAGCAAGGGGACCAACGCGAAGAGAACCACGATGGCGATCGCGCCGCCGAAGGCCCTGGCGAGGGCAAGCAATGTTCGACCAGTCCGCAGGCGCCGCCCCGGGTTCTCGCCGACAGTCACGTTGTTCCCCTCCTTGCCCCCGCGCATCATCGATCGGGCCCTCGGTAGCGTGAAGGATTGCACGATCCCGGGGTTGGCCGTCGGCCTCTTGCGACGTAGGATGCTTCTGCCCGAGCGATCGGCATTGGAGGCATCGGAGAGGGCAACATGGCCACAGTCATATGGTTCTTCGATCAGTTGTACGTGCCCAAGGAACTCAGATTCGACGATTTCGCCGTCCTTCCCCTGAGCGCCGAGGACTCTGCCTTGCACGCAGCCGCGCGATCGTTCGCGGATTCGTTCGGCCGGGAGTTCACGTTTGCCAGCTGGCAGACTCCCACTGTCGACATGGTCGCGATCGTCCAAAGGGATGTCTCGGCCGCGGCTATCGACGAGGCATTATCGGCGACGGCGCCCAGGGCCATGGCGGTCGCGTCCGCCCTGATCTACAGCCAGTTCGGACGCGGCAGGCCGCTGGGGGCATTCGTCGACATGGGAAATGGGGAGTACGAGGCCAGGTACGTCGTCTCCGACTACCGGAAGGTGACGGACGTGCCCATCGTCTCGGAGCAGGAGGAGCTCCTCAGAATCCTCGATGCTTTCGCCGATCACCCGCAGGCTAAGGTCTTCGCCGATCTCTTCTCGGAAGCATGCCGAGACACGAACCCTTCCGCCGCGATCGCTCGTCTGTGGACGATTCTCGAAGGGCTTGCTGAGCGCTTTCCCGGACGGAAACACCAGAAAGTGGCAAGAGCTCTGTCTCATCTGGGGATCACAAATCCGGTGGCAAGGGGCCGAACGCTGACTCAGAGGGCCTACAAGGTCCGAAACGACTTGATGCACGGCGGCAAGCTCAACGCCTCTGAGCAGACCGCGGAACTCAAGGCGGAACTCGCGGATCTCGTGTGGTTTGCCCTCCGCCGATCGGGCCTGCGAGAGGTAGATCCGGCCGGAACGTTCCTGCCCTGAGAGCCCCGGGGCGGTGCGGCAGGGTTTCCATCCTCGCAGAACGAGCCCCCTGCGCCCATCTTTCGGAGCAAGCGTGCCGTCCGGCTCGCTAGTTGCGAGGTCTCATGGCTCTGGACGCGCCCCCGCCCGAGTCCCCGGTCACGAACCAGGGCTACATCCGTCCGCCCGGCCGCGAAATCACCGGCCTCACCCGGGCCAACCGCTCCGCAACGGAGATTCCCGCGGAGCCGGCCAGACCGGCGCCGCTCTTCTCCAACGAGGGAGTCGTCCGCCAGGCTGAAATGGGACGCCGCGGTCGCGGCTTCTCGGTCGGCGGCTCCGGTTCACCGGACCTCGATCGACACGGCGAGCCACGCGTCCGCGGCGGCAGACGCCGACGGGCGATTGGAGTGGTGCTGCTTGCCGGTCTGTTGGGCGTCGCCGTCCTCGGGGTAGCCTCCACGGCCGCGCTCTCAGCGCTGCCGAACAACGCCGCCCCGTCCCGCAGCCTGGGTGCCTCGTCGGACATCGCGCTGGGTGTCGTGAACATTCAGGCAAAGGGCAGTTCAACGGCCGACGCGACAGCCACGGCAACGGGCGTGGCGATCGGCGACGACCCGCTATCCACCGCCGCCGCCGACCCAGCGGCCGAGCCCAGGGTGACCGGTGCGCCGAGGCCGGCTACGCCGATGCCGGCCCCGATCCCGCAACCCACCCCTCAACCACCTGTACCGCCGACCCTGCCCGCGCCGATTCCCACCTTGACGCCCCTGCCAACGCCAACGTCGATGCCGACTCCGACGTTGCAGCCAACGCCCACGCCTGCGGCCAATTTCGTTGCCTTCGAGCCCGCCGGGTCGACCAGGGGCGGCTACACGGCCATCTACTCGGTTCCGCAGGGCACGAACGTCACCTTCATCATCGATGGCTTGGGCGGCGCCAGATGCGCGCTCTCGTCGAATCCACATATGCCGGGTGCCCCAGCGGCCCAAACGATCCCCGGCTTTGCTCCCCAGGTGAATTCGATCACCGTGGCGACCTGGGGCGCGTCCTGGCGGTTGGGTGCCTACGCGGTGACGGCAACGTGCACACGCACCGGCCAGCCAACAGCCACGGCAACGCAGATCGTGCACATCAACTGATCTGGGCTCGAAAGACACGCACGAACGCGTGAACGCAGAAGGTAACCGGAAGGTCTGAGATGACTGTCAAGAAATCATTCACGCGGGAAGAGGCGATCGCCGTCGCAACCGAACTCGGGATCGACTTCAAGGCCCTCAAATGCGACCTCGAGCAATTCCGGATGGGTTTGGACGTCGAGCTGGAGCACGGGCTGCGAAGTCCGAAGACGAACGTGACCGATGACGACTGGAACGTCACCGGGAAGATTGCGCTCGCCCACTTGACCGAGTTTCCGGATTACTACACGCGCCTGGCGGTTCTGGAGCGCGAAGCGGCAGCCGCCTTGATCGCGCGGGGGTAGGCCCGGTCAATACAGGGTTTCCATCCTCGCCGGATCAGGTCCGCCGAAGCTTAATTTGCGACGCATGGGCGAGTATGTCGCCCGACATGCAAGCAGCGAGGTACCTGGCTGTGGACGCGACGCGAGCATATCAACAGGCCTCCCGCACCCATCTGGCGGTAGTGGCCAGTACGGGCTCAGATTCGAACGCCGTCCGGGCGGTCGACCGTGCCGTTTCGCTTCTCATTGCCCTGGGGGATTGGAACGGGGAGGTCGGGGTGACAGAGATCGCCCGCGGCCTCGGGATGCATAAGTCGACAGCCTCACGCCTGCTCGCGACCCTCCAGCTCCGCGGCCTGGTGTCGCAAGACCACGAGTCGGGCAAGTACCGCCTCGGGTCGGCTCTTGTCCGACTCGGCGGCCAGGCAGAGAAGGCGCTCGACCTTCGGGCCATCGCGATGCCTGAGCTGGACGGCGTGGCGCGTTCCGTGGAGGAGACGGCGACGCTCGGAGTCCTCGAAGGCGACAGGGTTGTCACCGTGGCCTGGTCGGACGCATCCGGCGCGGGTCACAGCCGAAAATGGACGTTCTTTCCTCTGCACGCCACGGCACCGGGCAAGGTGCTGCTTTCAAGTTGCCCCGAGCGCGAGGTTATCCGCCTCGCGAAGATCGGATTCACTCCCTACACGCCGCATACCATCGTCCGCGCGGACCTCCTGCTCGAGGAGGTCGCCAGGGTCCGAAGGCGCGGCTTCGCGACATCATTCGGCGAGCACGAGGCCGCCGTCAACGCGGTTGCGGTGCCCGTTTTCGACAGGCGAGGCGCCGTGGTGGCAGCCGTGGAAGTCAGAGCGCCGGGCCACCGGATCCAGCCCAGCCGCGTCCCCGAGCTGATCGAGAGGATTCGCTGCGCCGCCGAGGCCATCACCGAGCAAATCGGTGGGGTCGCGGCCTCCAACTAGCCTTCGGGCGTGCCCACGCCCCCAGTGCAAGGACCGCCCTTCTCGCTGCCCTGGCCGCCCCCGGCGAACTGCTGGATGAACTGGACCAGGCGCGGGTCCGAAGCCTGATCGACGCCGAGCTGAGCGCCCCAGGCACTGGCGACGATCGGCGAGGGCATGGCGGCATAGGGGCTCAGGATCAAGTACAGCTCGGCCCCGACGTAGTGGGACGTGACGAGTTGCTTGAGCAGGGCGACCTGGTCGGGCAGGAGGGTCGGCTGGTAGGTGATGGTTGTGGGCTCCTCCGGCCGGCGGCACGCGGTCGTATGTGACCGGCACGGTCACGTGGGAGTGGTTGGATTCGGCGAACGTCTGAGTGCCCGCGGGAAGAGAGCCCGAACCGCTCGTCGAAGAGGTAGCCGCAAGGCGACGGCCGCCACCAATACGACCACGAGGAAGATGGCGATCCCAACGGCGACGATCTCGAGGCGGACGCGTCGATCCGGTGCGGTCGCCCCGGATTGGGGTCTCGGTTGGACCTTCAGCTGTCGACTCGATTGGGCCTGTTTCCCCAGTGGACGAGTCGATCGCTGTCTCCGCGGATGGTTTCCCTTTGAGCCGGCAGCCGGCCTTCGTGGCGCTGCCAGAAACGATAGGGCGCCGGAGGCCGCGCGGCAAAGGGCACTAGGGCTTCCGGAAGTCGTCGTCCTTGGCGTACAGGGATGCGAGGCGGGTTATCTCCTTCTCCGTCAGGCTCAGGTCGTAGTCGATCAGGAGCAACTGATCCTCGATCTTGGCCGCCCCTGCCGCCGACAGGGCGGCGTCCGATGCCCGCTCTCCGGCAAAGTGGGCCAGTCCTTCCAGCCTCGCCATGCGGTCCGCGGCCGCGTTGATCCGAGCGACTACCTCAGCGTTGTTCATGGTCCCTTCGATCCTTCCGGAAGACGGCGCGCCGGCACAGGTGGACTTCCAGGGCGCGCTCAAGACGATGCTAGATCGAGCGCGCGTTCGCAGGAACCGGTAGAGGTCACATGGACAGACGGAGTCGGGGAGCGATTGAGGGGCGAGACGGACCGGGTCGAGAGGTCGTCCAGCCCGGCCGCATCGAAATTGCGGGCAGAATGGACCGATGGAGCAAGCCGACGGTCATCCAACTCCCACGATGGCTGGCCTGGCGAACCGATCGGGCTTGGGCGCACAGCCGAGGTCTTCGTGTGGGGCGAGGATGAAGTTGAGCCTACTTCCGGCCAGTCGCGAGGCCGGGCTTCCAGGTCCAGGCTTGGACGACGATCGCGCTGCTAGTGAACGAATACGAGCGCGACGGACGCCAACAGCAGGCAGATCAAGAGGACGAATAGAAGGACCAATACCCTGGAAAGTGGCTTCGCCATGTTCAGCGACCAGCCCATCCAGGGCTTGGGCTTACTGACCCACACTCGACTATCCGCCTTGCTGTGGTAGAAGCCGAGGATCCTTCCCCAGTTGCCCGGATCGTTCCACTCGCGCTCGTTGATCTCATGCTGGTTCATCTCTGCCCTCGCTCACGAGGTGCCTGTGAAGGTGGCACCGTGCACATACTTTTGACTCCCGGTGCGCTCGCCAGGTTCGGCCAGCCCGGCTGAAGATCGGGTCAGGTAACGTTCTTCTCGTAGAGGTTCAGCCGACCCAGTCGACCGATGCAACGCGTGGAGCCGGCACGCTGCAGGCAGTAGGCGGTGCGCATGGAGAGCCGCTTTGGGCGCCCTGACGCCGCCGCGATGTCGGCCGTGGTGAACTGATCCGGAACGCCGGCGGGGAGCAGCCCGAGGAGGTCGCCCGGAGTGTCGATCCGGACGATCTCGACTACCTCCAGCAGTCTGCGATCGAGCCGCCACCACTGCCTGGGGTAGCGATAGCGGGCGCCGGCCGGGATGGGGCCGCGTATCTCCTCCTCGCGGATCATCACCAGCTCGACCCGGAAATTGGGGTGAGCCACCAGCTCTGGGAAAGCCACCAGCTGGTCGAACAGGTCGAGGCGCTGCCCGCGCTTGGGTGAACGGCGCCGATCGGTCATCATGCCGTCGGTGTCGACCCGGACGAGCCACCGCTCGGCGGCGACCGGATGCACGAGCGCCAGCCGCCGATCCTCGACCAGCCGGCGCAGCTTTCGGGCAGCCGAGGCGAAACTGCCGGTCTGGATCTCGACAAGCTCGTCGGGCCGGACCACATCCACCACGAAGCCGTCGACGGTCTCCTCGACCCGATCGTCAGGCCGCGCGTAGAGATCCTTGAGCGCCGCGTGGAGCGACCCCTCGCGATAAGTGGACAGCGCGCTCGAGACGGACACGCCCGAGTATATGGCCCCGCACCGGGGCTGACAGTCCCACCCATCAGCCTGGACGTGGCCGTTACTCTGGCACCATAGGTTCGTCTTCGGCAGCGGAGCTCGTTCCCGTACTCAACGATGTACGAGCTATGGGGGAAGATCGAGATGGCGCGCATGCGAGGAGTCGGACTACTGGCCATCGTGGGCCTCGTCGTCGGTGTCTCGGCGTGCCGCTCCGCGGCACCTGCCTCGAGCGCGGACGTGGCTGAGCTCCATCGTCAGGCGCAGGCGGCGCTGGCCCGCTGGGACGCCGCCGCCGCTAAGGCTGCGGCAGGAGGGTCGGGTTTCGTCCTCGTCGGCGAGTCGACCCTCATGGTCGGCGACGACTGGGGCCCCAACATCGACGGCGGCAACGCCAAGATGGCGTGGGGCGCCGGCCTATTCGTGGCCGCGAGTCCACTCCCATCCGAAGCGCCGCCAGACGGAAGCGTCGAGTGGCAGGACGGGACGAGTCATGCCGTCCCCGTGATCTCAGCCCAGCAGGCTCTCACCGACATGAAGGCAGCCGGCGTATCGCGCTGCCCGGATTGCACTCCGCTGCAGATCACCGGCGCGAGATTGACGACCGCGACCTTCCAGAGCAGTCGGGGTCCGGCCCAGGCACCTGCCTGGGAGTTCAGCCTGAAGGACACGGATGTCAAGCTGGATCAGATTGCCGTGGAGGGACAATTCACGGGGCCGCCCGTGTGGGATCCAGTGACTCAACCGTGGGTCGGTCCGCCGGTCCAATCGGCAACCGTGGACGCGAGCGGAATGACCCTCACGGTGACCGTCGTTGGAGCTCCGGACCCCGGTGACAAGCCCTGTGGAGTCGACTACACAGCCGAGGCCGTCGAGTCGGATTCGGCGATCGTGGTGATTGTCTACGAGCACCGGAACGCGATTCCCGCAGCGTGCTCGGACGTCGGCGCGTTCCGGACGGCTCAGGTCACCCTCGCCAAACCTCTCGGTAACCGGGTCTTGATCGACCTGCGGGCCGAACCGATATCGGTGACAGCCACCCACTGACCCGCAAGCTCCGGGAAGCCGCGACCCGGCGCTCTCCGCGCGCTAGAGCTAGACCCCGGATGCTACCGACCGCCCCCTCGAGGACCGGACGTGTAGTAGGACCCGCTGATGAAGAGGGGCCCGATCACCCCCGATTGCGCGGGCGCCGCCTCTCCGTAGACCTGCCTGTAGAGTCCCTCCAGGTAACCGGGCGGCAGCGTTCCGTCGGCCTTGAGCTCGTCGGTCCCCAGGTCGGTGAGGCCCACTCTCATGACCTCGGTTCTGACCTGGCGCTCGGTGTCTCGCAGGCGGATGAACTCGGTCATCCGGTCGAGCGAAAGCGGCGCCGCATCGAGTGTGAAGGCGTCGAGGCCCTCGGTGATCTCCAGGAGCACCGCCGCGATGTCCGCTGTCTTCTGAAAGCCGAGGGTATAGAGCTCGACGACGGCCGCCTCGATCTCAATCGTGGGTCGGAGGGGTGGGTCCGAGTCCTGGGGCGCGGTGAGCACCTGTCGCCGCGCAACCCGTTGCTCCGCGTCCTTCGCATGCCTGTGGCATTGGGCGACGATCAGCGTCCGCAGATGGCGCTGCCGATCCAGATCGGCCTGTCGCCGGCCTTCCTTCCTCGTCTCTTCGGCCTCGATCCGTGCGCTCGCCGCTGCGATCTCGGCCGACTGTCGCGACCCCCGTGAGGCGAGCGAGCCTCCCGTGTAGGCAGCAACAAAGGCGAGTAGCGCCGTGATGAGTGCGCCGACCACCAGCACGACCTTGCCCTGGGTGTCCGGATCGATCGAATACCGGCGGGGGTCGATCGACGCGTAGGCGGAGACGCCCAGCGCGAAGCCCGCGACGACAAGGACCGCGACAACGGCAACTGAGACGAACTTCCTCATGCGGGAAGAATACCGTGCTTCGGGCCGGAATCTCCGTCTTTTTGAGTGCGCCGCTAGGACTTACTGGGGCAGGTGTCGGCGGGCGCAGGCAGGCCATACCAGATGCTGTCCGTGCCGAACAGCTGGATGGAGAGCTCGGCCACCTTGTCGTTGAGCAGGCAGTTGGCCGAGTTCGTGGTGCTGGTTCCGGTGATCGTATACGGCGGCCCCAGAACGACCTGGGTGATGTTCTCACTCGGGACATTCAAGGCCATGGATACGTAGTCGGCCAGCTGGTCCGGCGGGAAGTTGGTGACGATGCTGGCTCCGAGAAGTTTGACCAGGCTCGGCAGTTTCAGGATCTGGCTTGGCGAGGACATCTTGTGCAGCAGGTCGATGAGGACCTCCTGTTGACGCGACGACCTCTTCCAGTCGCTGCCGCCGCCGTGGCGCGACCTGACGTATGCCAGGGCGTCCCTGCCATCCAGGTGATGCGGTCCGGCGGAAAGGAAGAACCCCTCGGCGCTGCCGTCGGTCCAATCGTAGGTCGGGTCGTAGATTTCGTCCGGGTTGTAGACGTCGATCCCGCCTAGCTTATTGACCATCGCCTCGAACCCGCTGAAGTACATGTGCCCGTAGTAGTCGATCTGGATGCCGAGGAGGTACTGCACCTCTTTGACGAGCGTCCAGTAGGGCGAGTCGGGGGAACTAATTTCGCCGTCCTGGACGTAGGTCGCCAAGGCGTTGATCCTGTCGTCGGCCGGGTCGACGCCGCCCCAGTAGAAGGGGAAGCTGGCGCTGTCACGGGGCACGCTGACCATCTGGATCGAGTTGGTCGTCGGGTTGTAGCTCACGACCATGATCGTGTCGTCCAGGTTTGCGTTGCTCCCGCTGCTCGCCCCGGTAAGAAGGATCGTGACGCGACCGTCGCTCGCCGGGGTCGCGGTTGGCACCGGCGTCCAGTCGGGTGCCGGAGTGCCATGGTGGGCGGAAGGGTCGGGCGACGGGCTTTGTGTCGGGGTGGCCTGCGCGAATATCAGCCGGTTCGTGGCGTCAAGCGCCGAACTGTCGAATACCTCGGTCCCGGCATCGGAGATGGCCAGCAGGTAGTAGCCGCCGCCGAGGTGGGTTACGACGATTACGGCGGCGAGCGCCAGGAGTACGGCCCGATCGACGACCTTGCGCGCGGAACCCCGGTTTGCGCCCAGGAAGGCGTGTATGACGGAGAGCAGCCGCCAGGCGCCAAACAGGACCAGGATTGCGACCGCGGCCAGGCCGAAGGTCCGTTCCGCAAAGAGCTCGACGGCGAATACCACCGGTCCACGTCTCAGCGCGTAGGCCAGCAGAACGATCACCAGCACGGACGGCACGGCAAAGATCGCCGTCTGGCGTCGCTTGCCGAGGTACAGCTGTCCAAGACCCGGCCACAAGAAGGAAAGCAGCGCCGCCAGGGATGGCGACCGCTTGCGGCTCGCCGCAGCAGGCGCGTCGGTCGCCGCAGCAGGCGCGTCGGTCGCCGCAGCAGGCGCGTCGGTCGCCGCAGCAGGCGCGTCGGTCGCCGCAGCAGGCGCGTCGGTCGCCGCAGCAGGCGCGTCGGTCGCCGCAGCGATCGGCTCCTTGGACCGTGGCCGCTTGCGAGTCTTGGGGGTTGGCTCGTCGGTTTCCAAAGCGATCGGCTCCATTCGCGAGGGCGAAAACGCGTCTACGGTCATCGTCCACGACGCCGCGCCTATCCTCGGCGCTCGCCCCAACGCTCCTCGCCGACCGGCGTGCCCTCGCACGCGATCGTTGCCGGCGTCCGGTGTGGATCAGTTTCCACCCGTGCCGCCCAGTCTACGCCACCGGAGCCGACTACCAGTCGGGAGCGATCAGCCGCTCGAGCGGTGGCGTCCGATCTCGCCCGAGTCGAGTCGGGCACGTGGCCCAAGGAGGAGGTCCATCTCTGAGCCGCAGCCCTCAGGATTTCGCCCGGGTGATCGAGACCGGTGGCGACAGCTGGCAGGCGGAGCGCGAACAGTGGGACGACGGCAACAACGTGGTCGCGCTCGAACCGGGGGTCGTGGTCGCCTATGAACGCAACAGTCGACCAATGCGCTGATGCGGAAGGCCGGGATCGAGGTCCTCACCCTGGACGGTTCCGAGCTCGGCCGCGGCCGCGGCGGCGGCCACTGCATGACCTGCCCGCTCCTGCGCGATCCCGCCTGATTGGCGCCGGCGGCCTTTCAGCTAGCCACCGAGGAACCCGCCCAGACCTCCGCCCAACACGCCGCCGAGCGGCGACGACTCGTGTCCCTCTTCCTTTTCGACCTGCTCCAGGGCAACGACTATCGCCAAAGCGAGCGGGGCCTCGAAGCCCGGTGCGACCTGGATGCCGTAGGCGTCGTGGATGCTGAAGAACCGGCGGGAGGCGACGATCACGTCCGCGCCGTCCTTCTGGACATGGAATTCACGACCCCTCCAGTTGCCGGTGACCTTCATCTGCCCGCCGTCTGCCGCGGTGATCGTGAAGTGCTCGCCACCAAACGACATCAGGGCTTTCTGGATCGTCGCGACGACCTTGCCGCCCTCTTTGACCTCGAAGGTCCGATGGACGTGCGCGAGCGACTTGTTGATCTCGTAGAGCTCCTTGCCCGAGGTGTCCTTGAGGAGCAGCGAGCGCCGGACTGCCAGGAGCTTGCCGTCTACCTCGAAGGCGTGGTTCCCGTTCGAGTCGTCGATCCATAGATCGCCGGTCATCGAGATCAGCTTCTGGTTCAGCACGAACGTCTGGCCGGTAGCGTTGAACGACATGATCGAACGCCTCCTACGGGATTGGCCGCTGTCGGGATTTGAGGATAGCCCCCACCCACGGCTGCGTCGGCCGGCCGATGAGCTGGCCTGTACCGTGAGATGGACGAGTCACCGAAACGCGGGTGAAGGTTTCATGGCGGCCGAGACCAACATCTACTTCCGTACCGTCCCGTAGCTCTCAGCGTCCCAACCTTCCTTCGTCGGTCAGCCCGACTCAGCCCAGAGCCCTGAGCCTCGAGGCTTCGCCCTGGCTGTTGGCAAGGACGACATAAGTCTGGCTCCACCCGGTCGGGACCCAGGCCGATCGGCCGTCGATCGTCTGCGGCTGTTCCTCGGCGTAGAACGCCGCGGCCTTCTGCAGCTCGACGCCATCGCCGAACAGGATCGAATCGCCCATGTCCCAGGCGATCGGATCGGTCGAGTTCGACTGCCACGCCTCCCAGCCATCCTGGCCGAAGGTGGGCAACGTCTTGGTAAAGCCAGTCTCGCTGGTGTCGGCGAGGAGCAGCCAGCCCGGCTGGCCCCAGCCGCCGAACAAGTGGTAGGCGGTGCTCAGCGGCTGCTCGATGATGCGCCCGTCCGTCAGTTGCGTGCGCACGCTCGTGTCGATGGTGACCGCATCGATGACCCCGACTATCTTGGGCGTGAACGTCTCTGTCGGTGGTGCAGGGTAGCTCTGGCAGCCAGCCAGCGACAGGGCCACTGCCGGCAGAAGGCTCATCAATGCGATACGGCGAAAGACGAGAGTTCGACCCTCGCGCAACATCTCCCCTCCTTCCTCCACAGAGCCTATCCTCGCCGGCCAGCAAGTCAATCAGTGGCCCGAGCCGAAGGCGGTTGATCCTCCGACCCGGCGTTGGCTCGGGTGCCGTGAAGCCCTCGGTCGCGGCCTCGCTGTCGGTTGGGGAACCGACGGACGGGGATCGTTCGCGCCTATGGGCTCTCGCCCGCTATGTGTGGGACCTCGATACCGACGAGCTATTGGCATCAAACATTGGCATCAAGCGTAATTGCAGTCTGGGCCAGTGCCCGACCGTTCAGAACTGCGCCCGTCTGTAGCGCAATGTTCGTCTTATCCAGAATGGTTCCATTGAACGTAGAGCTGGTTCCGAGGGTTGTTGCCCCAGCAACCTGCCAGAAGACGTTCTTGGCCTGTGCGCCGCCCGCAAGGATGATCTGCTTGGCGGAGCTGATAGAGAGGGTCCCCGCGATCTGGAAGATCCAGACGTCGTCCTTGCCACCCGAGTGAGTTACGTTCGTGGGGATCGTGACGCCGGTACCCCACTTGTAGACGCCAGGGGCCAGCGTCAGCCCGCCGATGTTTCCGGCGCCCAGTTCAGTAACGCCAGCCGTTCGCCCTGCAGCGTTGGTGTACGCAGTTTCCATGTCCTTGACGGCCGTCGTGAGCACGCTAGGCGTTGGGGCAGCATAGGTGGCGGCATAGACTTTCCCGACCACCGCAGTTGATCGGGAATACGTGCCGGACTTATCCAGGACCAGCGCAAACCCGGTAATGGCACTAGCGGCGATTGGGCTCACTCCGATATCGCCGGTGATCTTGGTTGTTCCAGTGTTTGAGATTCCTGCCTTGGACAGAAGCACGTAGTTGCCTGCTGTTCCAAGAGCCACTGATGCCGGCCCGGCCGCGGGCGCAGCGCTTGCGGCAGTAACGCCGGTCGCTGTGGGGGCCGGAGCATTGGGTGCCTCGGCAGTGCTCATCGGGTCGGTCACGACTATCGCGCTTGATGCGGCAGCGTCGATCGGCGTCGGGGTTGCCGAAGCGCTTTCGCTCGACGGCGGGGTCGATGTCGGAGTCGTGGACCCGCTGGCACTGGCGCAGCCGGCTGCCGCGATGCCGATAAGCAGCACCACGGGTGCGAGTCTGATAAGAACGGTGCCTTTGAGGTTCACTGGAGGGTCTCCTTGCCCACCTGCCGTGGGCTGGGGTTGTCGGTGTCGACTCGTGCTCTGGCACGCCGGGTTGAATCTGGGGCATCCGGGGCACCTGGCCTAGCGCCGGGACACGCTCCGCCCACTGCTGTCATTGACGGTAGGCTGGACTTGGGCCGGCCGCGAGGATGAATACCCTGACTCTCGCCTGTGGCTGGAGCTCGCTCTATTGGAACACCCTGCGAGCCGCGCTGAGCACACGGTCCTGACGGCGTAGCCTTGCACCGTGAGCCGACAAGTCGAGGACCTGAACCGGCGCCTACTGCGGGCCCGTGACGCCATGGACCGCGCCTACGCCGAGCCGCTCGACGTCCGCGCCGTGGCCGCGGTGGCCTATGTCTCCGAGGCGCATTTCATCCGCACCTTACCGCGTGGGGCATGGGCCGATGGTCGCGCCCAACTGCTTCCAGACGAGGCAAGGATCGGCTCGCTCGTAAAGAAAGCGGTGAGCTGAGGACTTAGCTCGCCACTGGGCCCCGCACAAGAAGGAGGTTGCAGATATGAAAACAATGACCTGTAGACAAATGGGTGGACCATGTGACGCCCCATTCCATGGCAATACGGCCGATGAGGTCATAAAGGCGCAAGACAGCCATCTGAAAGAAATGGTCGCAACGGGTGATGAAACGCACAAGAGCGCTCGGAAGAGCATGCAGGATAGGTGGAGACATCCCATATCAGGAATGAAGTGGTACACGAATACAAAGAAGGCCTTTGCTGCCCTTCCCGAAGACTGATCGGTCACCAGGAGGGCCGAGGCCGTTCGCGATCGTCGCGGCCGCCGCCGCCCTCCAGGCAGCCTTCGGGCGGCGTGGCACTCTGATCGTAAGCCTCGGGCGAGGGACACGACCGTGGCCGCGCCGGTTGGGTCTGGTTTGGTGCTCTTGTGCTGCGATGGCACGGCCGATACGATTGCCCTTCGCGAGGGTGGCGATGACGCACGGCCCATCGCATTGGCCGTCTCGGCCCGCGCCGAGCCATCTACGAACCCACCCTCGGAGCACGAGCTGGAAGCGTGACAGGAGGTGTTGCCATGAGAACGGGGTTTGTCAGGCTGGGCTTGGCCGCGACTCTATCTACAATGCTGGCCCTGGCTTCGGTCTCGGTCGCGGACGCGGCAAATGGGCCGCAGAAGGTCTGGTTGACCTACTTTGCGTCCGCGACCTTGCCGGCTGGTACCTGGACGCCGGGGACCTACTGGGTCAACAACTACCCTAATCCCGATCGGCCCATGTACACGCTCCACGAGAGCTGGACTCTGCCGACCCCGTACACCGGCGATCAACTTGGTCCCATGGCCGGCCCGTACGTGGTGGATCCGGCGGCACCCGCCTACCGCGGTGTTGCCCTCTTGCGAATGAACCACATCGAGGCCATCACCTCCGGCACGGTGGTGAGACCGACCTGCGGCAAGGTCACCTCCTTGCGGCCAAGTCAGCGCACCCGCATCGTCGTCGCCATGGTGGGCGATAGTGCCAACCCGGTTACCAGGAAGGTTTGGAACCAGGAGATGGCGACCACGAGAATTACCGCGACGCTCGATGCCGGTGCCGGCGTCACCGTGCCGCTGAAATCGATCAAGACCGAGGTCGCTCCCCCCAACGTCTTCACCGACCTGTGCCGGGCGGCCTTCTTGCGGTAGCCCTGCGGTCGCCTCGATGCGATCGCCCTGATAGCAAGACTTGTGGCAGCGACTGGGTCCGAGAGAGAGGATTTGAACCTTCTATTCTCACGTTTCGGATCGCCGTACCGGGCTGGCTTTCAGTCATCCTGACCGGGCGATCTGAGCCCTCTTGGAGCGGGAAAGAATGATGCCGCGACAGGACACTCGCCGACCGCGGAAGGAATGAGCGGCTGGACGCCGGGACGTCGTTCGACTCCGCCGAGCTATACGACCCGACCACTGGAACATTCAGCGACTGCGGTTCGATGACGACCGCTCGTCAAGCCAGACCGGTCATCTACGGTGCCACGCTCCTCTCGGACGGCCGCGTGCTGATCGCTGGCGGGACGGGTAGTTTCCCTTCCGGCCCTCTTGCCTCGGCCGAGGTGTACACGCCGTAACGACGCGATCCGGCGCTCCCAGACCGGCTGCGCGAAGAGGCCGTGCACGAGCTGTTTGTGCGCTTCGACTTGGAAGATTCGACGCTGGTGGCGGCGCGCCTGCAGCCAAACGAAGACGCCTGGCCGTTGGCCAGGCGCTGATGAATGCCGGATTGTGGGCGGGACATGCCCGGACCATCGCCGCCATGAGGACCCCACTTGCGCAGCCTCTATTCAGCGGTACTATGTACCAGTAGATAGTCACGCTGAGTAGCTGAGGCGTTCATGGGCAAGCAAATGACGGAGATGCTCAAGGGGACGCTGGAGGGCATCGTCCTCGCGATCCTATCCGTGCGGCCGGCCTACGGCTACAAGATCACGGCACGGCTGCGGGAGCAAGGCTTCTCCGACATCGCCGAAGGCACTGTCTACGCCCTGCTCGTCAGGTTCGAGCAAAAGGGCCTCGTCGACGTGGTGAAGATCCCGTCCGAGAAGGGACCGCTGCGCAAGGTGTATTCGCTCAACGCGCAGGGACAGGAATATCTCGAAGAGTTCTGGAGGACGTGGAGCTTCCTCGCGGGACAACTCGATCAGCTCCGTGGAGGAGGCAGATGAACAAGTTCATCTCAAAGGTGATCGGCGAGAAGCGGGACTGGCGAGAGTACAAGGCGCGCACGCGAGAGCTCCCCGCGAGCTATCGCACGGCGATCGAAGCGCTGGAGCGCTACCTGATGTACTTCGGGGCGATCACACGGGGCGACACCCTGGTGTCCATGCTGGACGATCTCGCCGATCTCTTCGAGCAGGCCGCGGCAGACGGCACGCCCATCCGCGAGATCGTCAGGGATGACCCGGTGGAGTTCGCCGAGACATTCCTCAAGAACTACTCGGAGGGCCAGTGGATCAACAAGGAGCGGAAACGGCTGGTCGAAACGATCGAGAGCCTCGAGAAAGAGGAGACGACTCGATGACTACCGCGCCGGACCAAGCCCCCGCGATCCATGTGCAGGGTCTGGAGAAGTCGTACAAGAAGCTCGAGGTGCTGCGCGGCGTGGACTTCGACGTGGTGCAGGGCAGCATCTTCGCCCTGCTCGGATCGAACGGGGCGGGCAAGACCACGGTCGTGAAAATCCTGTCCACGCTGCTCAAGGCCGACGCGGGGGCCGCCAGCGTCAACGGCTTCGATGTCGCCAAGCAGGCTGCGAACGTGCGGGAGTCCATCAGCCTCACCGGACAGTTCGCGGCCGTCGACGAGATTCTCAGCGGGCGGGAGAACCTCGTACTGGTCGCGCGGTTGCGGCACCTCAAGGGCCCGGGCACCATCGCAGACGATCTGCTGGAGCGCTTCGGGCTGACGGACGCTGCCGCGCGGAAGGTGTCAGGGTATTCGGGTGGCATGCGCCGCCGCCTCGACATCGCGATGAGCCTGATCGGGAATCCGCCGGTCATCCTTCTCGACGAGCCGACGACCGGGCTCGACCCCCAGGCGCGCATCGAGGTGTGGCAGGCCGTCAAGGAACTTGCCGAGCACGGCACGACGGTACTGCTCACGACGCAGAATCTCGGCGAGGCCGAACGACTCGCCGACCGGATCGCGATCCTGCACGATGGTCGAATCATCGTGAACGGCACACTCGCCGAGCTCAAGCAGCTGCTCCCGCCCGCGAAGGTCGAATACGTCGAGAAGCAGCCGACCCTCGAGGACGTCTTCCTCGCCATCGTCGGTGACCACGGCAAGGACGGCGGCGCCGGCAATGACCGCGGACCGGCCCCGACTGGTGAGGAACAACGATGAACAAGCACTTCTTCAGCGATACCGCCGTCCTGACGGGACGATCCCTGCGCCACATCACGCGCAGTCCGGACACCATCATCACGACCACGATCATGCCTATCGCCATGATGCTGCTGTTCGTCTACGTGTTCGGCGGCGCGATCCAGACAGGGTCGCATTCGTATGTGAGCTACATGCTGCCCGGCATCCTGCTCATCACGATCGCGTCGGGCATCTCCTACACCGCATATCGGCTCTTCCTGGACATGCAGAGCGGCATCTTCGATCGATTCCAGTCCATGCCGATCGCACGTTCGTCAGTGCTGTGGGCACACGTGCTGACCTCGCTGGTCGCCAATCTGACCTCGCTCGTGGTCGTCGTGCTCGTCGCCCTCCTCATGGGCTTCCGCTCGGGGGCGGGAGTGCTGGCGTGGCTCGAGATCGCCGGCATCCTGATCCTGTTCACCCTGGCGTTGACGTGGCTCGCTGTGATCCCCGGTCTCACCGCGAAGTCCGTGGACGGCGCGAGCGCGTTCTCCTACCCGCTCATCTTCCTGCCGTTCATCAGCTCGGCATTCGTGCCCACCGCCACCATGCCCGGTCCGGTGCGCGCGTTTGCCGAAAACCAGCCGGTAACGTCGATCGTCAACGCGATCCGCGACCTGTTCGCACAGCAACCGGTCGGCACCGACATCGGGATCGCCCTCGCCTGGTGTGTCGGCATCCTCATCGTCGCGTACATCTTCGCCATGGTCATCTACCGCCGCAAAATCTCCCAATAGAGCGCTGAGCGGGGGTGACGAGAGCCTGATCTGCTGCGCGTGTAGATGGGAGCGCAGCGGTTCGCCAGAGTCCGCCTGCATCCTCTATCGCGGTACCAGGTGCCAGGCGACGAAGGACCGACGCCTCCGCGTGAGGAGCCCGGTGGGGCTCACACGCTCCCGACCTCGGGCTCAGGCGTCGGCGGCCCGGCGCAGGCGCTCGAGCTCGCGGCGGAGACGCTTGCCGGGCCGGCCCTCCCCGCGGATGCGCATCATCCCAGGCTCGGCCTCCGTCACGATCGGCGGGCTGTGGTCCACGTAGCAGGTCGCGGCGGCGGGGGCCCCGACCCGCGACTCGATTGGCCGCGCGACCTCGATGACGCGCTCGCGATCCGCGATGAGGGCCTCCACCCGATCGCCTGTGCGAACCTTGGTCGACGGCTTCGCCGGCGACCCGTTCACGAGAACGTGGCCGCCCTCGCACAGCCGCGTCGCGAGCGGGCGGGTCTTCACGAGGCGCACCGCGCACAGCCAGCGGTCGATGCGCGTCTCGTCGGCGGCGGTGGGATCAGTCACGCGATCAATGATCCCACGGGTCGAGGAGGCACCGCGGTGCCACTGCCGCCTGTCGCGGCTCGCCGATGGCCGGACCGGGCTTCTCGCCCGGCAACAAGAAAGCCGGACCGCGCATGGGCCGAGAACGGTGGGCGCATGCGGCTGCCGGCTAGCGTGTGCCTCGCCACTCAGGAGCCTACGATGGCGAGGGTGCCGGCTGGAACTGCACGTTTGACCAGCCGGGTAATCCGCATCGAGCGCGACGTCGTCGAGCGGCCGGACGGTGACCTGCGTTGAGCACTCGTCGCGCGGCGTGCTAACCGAGTCTCGGAGAGCGGCAAAGTTGGCGGGTACGACGTGAGAGGCAGGCTGGAGAGCCCAATGCGGTGCCGCCACTGCGAGCCCTCTGCCCGGCCCCCGCTCCGCTGGTCGGCTACGTCGTGACCGTCTCTACCGCGGTGCCAGCCGCAGCGTTGACTTGACGGCCTCGGCCGAGACTACGGTGCCGACGATCGCGGGGCCGTAGCGGTCGTACTTCGAGTGATAGGCGGCGGTGACTGCGTCGGCGACGTCTGGACCGGGCTGCTGGAAGGCGACGTCTCGTTCGACGCCGCCGGCACGGATGCGGCCTTCGGGTGACTTTGACGCCCGCTGGAACCAGCCGTTGTTCGGGCCGTATGCGGATCGGACGTAGAGGTAGTCGGCCGCCCCAACGACCCAAATCGTCACGTATGGCCGGTAGCTTCCGTCCGGCCGCCGCGACGTCAGCTCTAACTCGGTCGCGCTGGCGACGCGCGTCAGTTCATCGGGAGTCCAACCGCTCGGGTCCATTGCTCTCCTCTCTTGTCTAGAGTCCAGTTCGGGCCTCGAGGGCCTCTGGGTAGCGGGCGCCCTGGATGTGAATCCTGGCCGCCGCTTCGTCGATTTCACGGAGGTCTTCGGTCGTCAGTTGTACAGCGGCCGCGCCGACGTTCTCCTCGATCCGCGCCAGCTTCGTTGTGCCAGGGATCGGCACGATCCACGGCTTCTGGGCGAGCAGCCAGGCGAGAGCGATCTGGGCCGGAGTGGCGGCCTTGCGCTCCGCGACAGAGCGAAGCAAATCGACAATGCCCTGGTTCGCCTTTCGGGCCTCGGCCGAGAACCGGGGAACGATGTTGCGGAAGTCGTTCGGCGTGAAGGTCGTCTTCTCGTCGAGGACGCCGGTCAGGAAGCCCTTGCCGAGCGGGCTGAAGGGGACCAGGCCGATGCCCAGCTCTTCCAGCGTCGGCAGCAGCGCCTCTTCCGGTCGACGCCACCACAGCGAATACTCGCTCTGGACCGCCGTGACCGGCTGGACGGCGTGCGCGCGCCGGATTGTCGCGACGCCCGCTTCGGAGAGCCCGAAATGCCGGACCTTGCCCGCGGCGATCAACTCCTTCACCGCCCCGGCCACGTCCTCGATGGGAACGTTCGGGTCCACTCGATGCTGATAGAAGAGGTCGATGTGGTCGGTGCGGAGTCGCCGGAGCGAGCCTTCCACGCTCTCGCGGATCACCTCAGGGCGGCTGTCTGTGACCTGCTGGCCGTCCGCATCGACCCGCAGCCCGAACTTCGTGGCGATGACGACCTGGTCTCGCATCGGGGCCAGCGCTTCGCCGACGAGCTCCTCGTTCACGAACGGGCCATAGATCTGCGCCGTGTCGAAGAAGGTGACGCCACGATCCACCGCGGCCCGGAGGACGGGGATCATGTCGGCCTTGTCGGGGATCACGCCGTAGCTCTGGCTCATGCCCATGCAGCCGAGGCCGACCGCGGAGACTTCGAGACCCTGTCCTAGAGTTCGCTGCTTCATCTTTCGTCTCCTAGTGGCCGGTCATATCGAGCGCGGCCTGCGGCAACCTGGCGCCCTGCAGGTCGATCTTGGAGGCGGCCTCCTCGATCTCACGCAACTCGACAGCGGCGAGCTGGACATCCACGGAGCCGAGGTTCTCCTCCAAACGGGCCAGCTTGGTCGTGCCGGGGATCGGCACGATCCACGGCTTCTGGGCGAGCAGCCACGCCAGGGCGATCTGTGCTGGAGCGGCGCGCTTGCGGTCGGCGACCGACCGAATGAGTTCGACGAGAGCCACGTTCGCCTGCATCGCATCCGGCGAGAAGCGCGGCACGTGTGCCCGGAAGTCGGTGCTGGCGAACGTGGTCGTCTGGTCGATCTTGCCTGTGAGGAAACCGGCACCCAGTGGGCTGAAAGGCACGAAGCCGATCCCAAGTTCCTCGAGCGTCGGCAGCAGTTCCTGCTCGGGTTCGCGCCACCAGAGCGAGTACTCGCTCTGGACGGCGGCCACGGGCTGGATGGCGTGGGCGCGGCGAATGGTCGCCGGCGCAGCCTCCGACATGCCGAAGTGCCGGACCTTGCCCTCCTGAATCAGATCTCGGACCGTTCCGGCAACATCCTCGATCGGGACCTCTGGGTCGACGCGGTCCTGGTAGAGAAGATCGATCGTGTCGAGCCCAAGACGCCGCAGCGACCCTTCGGCGGCAGCTCGAATGTGGGCCGGCTTGCTGTTCACGCCGGGACCGCGCCGGCCTGTCACCGGGTCGATGTCGAAGCCGAACTTGGTTGCGATCACAACTCGGTCGCGCACCTGTGCCAGTGCCTCGCCGACCAGCTCCTCGTTGATCAGCGGTCCGTAGGCCTCGGCAGTGTCGAAGAGCGTGACGCCCCGATCCACGGCCGCCCGGATGAGGCCGATCATCTGGCTGCGGTCGACCGAGGCACCGTACACACCTGTCATGCCCATGCAGCCAAGACCCAGCGCCGAAACCTCCAGGCCCTGTCCGAGCGTTCGCGTTTGCATCGTGTTGTCCTCCGCTACTCGTTGCCTGCAATCCAACCACTTACCGTTGCGGCCAGGGAGACCGTGCTGAGAGGGATACTGGCAGTACCTCCCATCTCCGCTGTCACCGGCGTACCTTGGATGCGCAATGAGTAACGCAGATGAAGCGCCTGCCCGGCAAGCAATCCGGGAGTTCTTGACGTCGAGGCGGGCGAAAGTCGGCCCGCGGGACGCCGGCCTTCCCGTCTACGGCGCCAACCGCCGGGTCTCCGGGCTTCGGCGCGAAGAAGTCGCCATGCTCGCGGGCATCAGCGCCGAGTACTACACGCGCCTCGAGCGAGGCAACGTTCGCGGGGTGTCGGAGGAGGTTCTCGACGGGATCGTCCGCGCCCTTCGCGTGCGGCGCGGCCTGCTCGGGGGGAGCGAGACGCCCGGCGGTTAGGCCGGGCGTCTCTTTGATGATGCGATTCGAGTGACGGATCCGAGGCGCAGCGCCGACCTTGGCCGCTGGGCCACGCCCCAGATACCGACTCTTGCCTTAGCCGATCCCGCAGTCCTCGGCTCTGCTACAAACCTGGGACTGGGAATCGGGTTTGCTCACGTCGCCGAGCAGGTCAATGTCAGATTTGTGCTGTTGCTGCCCGTGTAGGTCGAATTGAACCCGAACGTCGTGTTTGCCTTCGAGGCGATCACGCCGTTGCCGCTCAGGTTGACGGCGCTCACGGAAGTTCCAGCAGTCGTGACTGTTGCGTTCCAGGCGCCAGCCTGGATCGTGTGACCGGCCTCCCAGGTCCATGTCACCTTCCACGTCTTGGTGGCGACGGACCCTGTGTTGGTCACTGTTACGGTGGCTGTGAAGCCCTTGGTGCCTTGCCAGGCGCTCTCCGTGACCGCTGCCGAGCACGTCGGACCAGCCGGTGTCGGCGTGACGACGGGCGTCGGCACAGG